>Ga0315909_10002078_pt1 | contig 26219 bp, 40 predicted proteins | sample LakEriMetagenome_11_FD_203527 | JGI IMG/M metagenome (GOLD analysis project Ga0315909, IMG submission 203527) | Freshwater fungal communities from buoy surface, Lake Erie, Ohio, United States - Buoy 2 MA125 | ecosystem: Environmental > Aquatic > Freshwater > Lake | place: USA: Lake Erie, Ohio...
GCCGTAGCGTCTGAAATCTACCACATCTACCGATGAAACCTGACAGAGATCAAATCGACCGCCTGGGCTTTGAGGTCTGGGCAGACAACGCCATCGTGAACATGATGGAAAACCTGCCGCCTGACTGCACGGGGTTGAGTTGCCACGACGACGATATGAGCGTCCAGATTACCTTGGTAGGCAAGGACGTCGTCGGACGAGTCCGCGCCTACGTTCCGGGCTACGGCTGGAAACATTACGAACGCACGATCCGTCGTGCCTGCTACGACAACTGATGGGCCACTTCATTCCTGTCGACCCGTTCAAATGGGCTGAGATGGTCATCGCTCAATCCGACCTCGTCCGCTATAAGGAAATCTGCGACGAGCTGGACGCCGAATGCACCCGCCTTAAAGACGAGAACGCCCGGTTGCGTTCGTTTTGCACCCGCACGATTATTCCAAACATAGACTTGGAGAAGGAAAACGCCCGCCTCAAGTCCGAGGTCGAGCGGCTTAAAGAGGGCAACGAGTGCCTTGACCAGATGCACGAAAAGGAAATGGCAAGGTCGGCTTTCCTGTGCGAACAGGTCGAGCGGCTGACTCTCGAAAACAGCCAATACGAGGAGCATCACAAATACGGACAGAATGTAATCACCTCTCTCCGTGAAGAGGTCGAGCGGCTGACCAAGGCCGGGGATGCGATGGTTGACATGGTTGACTGGGAGGTGCCTTACGAACGCCGCAAGAAGCTAGAGGCAGATTGGAACGCCGCCAAGGAGGGCAAGCCGAGCGTATGAGCAACCGATTTGAAGCCATTGGGTCTTTCGTCTACGAAAAGGGAAACCGCATCGGCGTGACCCTTGACGAGGCCAGCGTCGAGCTTGCCCGGAAACTTAACGCCTACCAAATGCGTGTCGAGAGACTCAAGGCCGAGGTCGATCGGCTGAACGACGCAATCATGCGCGGGGCTTCTATACCCGACGCCAAGCCGACCGACGAATGAGTACCATCGACGTGACCAAACTGGTCAAAGACGTTATGAATGACACAATGGAACGGGCTTTCTACCTCCAGAGCAAAGCCTTCTTTGAAAAGAACAACGAACACGTCACCGAGATTGCCCGTCTGAAAGCCGAGGTCGAGCAGCTCAAAGAACGCAACAGGGCCATCGGCGAAGAACTGATTCAAATCCGTCTCGACGTCCTGCAAGACCCGGTGCTGCGCGAAGCCATCAAGGACGCAGTCCTCAACCCCCGTAAGCCGTGAAGCACCCCAAACGCCTGGGTATGTCCTGCAAGAATACCAAGTTCATCAAGGCCAGCTTGACGCCGGCCGAAGCCAAGCGAGCAGCCATGGTCAACAAAGCCGACCGGGATCGCTGGGCCGAACTCATGGCCAAACCTTGGAACAAATGGCAACCCGACGCCCCAACAACTACGGCAAAATCAAGCAAGCGGTCATCGAAGCACACGCCGCCGGCCTGACCTACGCCGACATCGAGGCAAAGTACGGCTATCGCCGTGCCAGCCTTTACGAAGCCGCCCGATACCTCGGGCTTAACCTTAAACCATCCAAACACCGCAAATGAAAGTTTTAGAACTATTCGCAGGATCGCGGTCAATCGGCCGGCAAGCCGAATCCTTAGGTATGGAGGTATTCTCTTCCGACATAAATGCGTTTCCAGACATTCATTATGTCGTCAATATCTTGGAGTTTGACGTGTCGAAGGTTCCATTCAAACCAGATATCATTTGGGCATCCCCCCCCTGCACCACGTTCAGCGTGGCTTCGATTGGACACCATTGGACGGGCGGATCTAGGGCTTATGTTCCCAAGACCAAAGAAGCTGAAGTGGGCAAGGCTATCGCCATGAAAACCAAGGCTATCATCCAGCACTTTAACCCTTCTTTCTTTTTCATCGAAAACCCTAGGGGGCTGCTTCGGAAGATGGACTTCATGCAGGACATGGTGCGTCATACGGTGACCTATTGCCAATATGGCGACACGCGCATGAAGCCTACCGACATCTGGACAAACAGCACCAGATGGACACCAAGGCCGGTCTGCCGCAACGGAGACCCATGTCATGTGGCCGCACCCCGTGGAGCAAGGACTGGCACTCAAGGCTTGAAGGGTGCCTACGACCGAAGTAAGGTACCCGAACAACTATGCCGAGAAATCCTTCTATCATGCGTACAATGAGAAAACCCCCTATCAACCTGACCGAATACACCCATAAGATGCCCCGCCGTTGCCACGCCCTGCTGGTGATCCTAGACGGCGGCAAGGTCGAGCATCCCGAGTTCGTGGCCTACAGCCGGGACGAGTTCGCCGAAGCCATGGCCAAGTGGAAGCGCACGGTGCTGCCTACGCTCCGCCGGTCGAACGTCGAGTTCTGGGAGCTGCACAACGGCCAGCACGAAGCGGTCAACCTGCTGAACCGATGAACAACTTGAAACGGGTCAACAAGTACGGCAAGCCGCCGGCTCGGACAATCATCCCCCAGGCCATAGGGCGGGGGCTTACGACGAAGGAAACGGCTTACGAATACGGCTATTCCCTCCGCGCCATCCAAGAAGCCGCCAACCGAATGAAGATGTCCTTCGTCTATGCCGGCACGGGGAGACCCCCTAAACACCTGCCTAACAGTAATGAACATCAATAAGGGCTGGAAAAGGTTCATGGCGGTCGGCTGCTCCCACGGGATGTATGCCGACCCGAAGGCCATCGCCGGCGTCCTCAAGTTCAAGGATCGCTTCAAGCCCCACATGACCGTCCACTTGGGCGACTTCGTGGACATGACCCCGTTTATGTCGTCGGCGCGGGGCAAGGGCGACGCCGTGGAGCCGGACATTGGCGGGGGGCTGAAGTTCCTAGACCAGCTCCGCCCGAACGTCGTGCTGGCCGGCAACCATGAGGTTAGGCTCTGGCGCGAAGCCGCCTCGGACGACGAAGTCTATTCTGGCTACGCCCTCCGCCTGATCAACGATATCACCGAGCATTGTCGGAAGCGAAAAGCCCTCTTCGTTGAGTACACGGGCATCTGGCAGGCGTTCCAGTTGGCCAACTACAAGTTCACCCATGGCACCGTTTACGGGGAGAACGCACCCCGGGACATGGCCGAGATGTACGGCAACGTGATCTTCGCCCATACCCATAAGGTCGGCCGCATGACGGGTCGACGGGACGATACTCCGACGGGCATCAGCGTCGGCACCCTGACCCGCCGGGGGGCTATGGATTATGCCAATACGCGCAGGGCCACGTTCGCCTGGTCGCAAGGCATGGTCTTTGGCTACTATAACGACGAGAAACTCATACCGTGGGTGCATGAGCAGCCCCACGATCAGGACGAGTGGATTCTGCCCATCTGACATGAAGGCCAACGACGTCCTGAAGAAACTCTGGGCCATCAAGGCCGGACACGCCGACCCCGTGCCGAAGGGGTTCAAGGACATGGAGCAATGGTCGAAGGAATGGGGCGTACATCTTTCGACAGGTCGGGTCTGGTTGATTGAGATGGAGAAGGCCGGCAAGATGAAGAAACTGCGTCTGCGGTTCTTCGACGGTAAGCGGTGTCAGATGAAATACTTTTACGGTTGACGCATAGGGGGTACGGGGGGATAACGAATCCGCCACCTATGAAACAACCAATCCAATTGGAGCCGCACACGGCTTTCCAAGCAGCAATCGTGAAGACCGACAAGAAGGGCTTCATCACCTACAACTACTTCAAGCTCATCGAGGTCTGCATGAAACTGCATGGCTGGGATGACGATGTCGCCCAAGAGTGGGTCGACTATAACATCGTCGGCCTCGCCGTCAACGGCTTCAAGGTATCCTACGCGCAGCCCCGCCGATGACCACCGAAGATCGTATTTCCGTCAAAAGGGTAGACCCTGCCGATGTTCATCCTTGGCTGTTGAACAGGCATTATGCCAAAAGGCTTTGCCCCATTTCCCATGCTTATGCCGCATTTGAGGGAGAATTGATGATTGGTGTAGTAACTTATGGGACACCCCTGTCTTCCACTTTGAAGGACGGCATATGCGGAGAGGAGTGGTCTGGTCACGTCCTTGAACTTAACAGGCTATGTTGCGAAAGCAGGAAGAATCTTGCTTCCATGATTGTAGGAAGGTCATTGGCGATGCTGCCACGTCCTTCGATTGTGGTATCATATGCTGACACGGGCCAGGGCCATGTCGGATTCGTCTATCAAGCTACCAACTTTATTTATACGGGACTCTCTGCCGCCTTTAAAGACCCGATGGTAAAGGGCATGGAGCATAAGCATCATACGACGATCGGAGACGAGGGCAGGGGCCATGAGTCTCGGGTTGAGTTCCTGCGTGAAAAATACGGTGCTGAAAACGTATATTACATCGAAAGAGACAGAAAGCACAGATATGTCTATTTTTGTGCCAGCAAGACCGACTCAAAGAAATTGCTCAAGGCGTTGAAATATAAGGTTGAGTCGTATCCGAAAGGTGAGACAAAGAGGTACGACGCATCGACCCAGATTACTGGGCAAACCTATTTCAACCTTTGAAGCCACCATGACCACCGAAGATCGTATTTCCGGGGCGAGAGCCTATCTCGCCAAATTGCCCCCCGCCGTCGCCGGCCAAGGCGGACACCCCGCCACCTACCGCGCAGCGAGCATACTTGCCAACGGGTTCGACCTGCCGTGGTCGGACGCCTGGGCGTTGCTTCAGGAGTTCAACGTCCGCTGCTCGCCCCCGTGGAGCGAGAAAGACCTGCGTCACAAATTGAACGACGCCTACGTCAAGCCGCACGAACGCCAGAAGGGCTGGCTCGTCGCCGGCAGGGAGCGCAGGGTCGGCGCGAACGGCCGCTTCGTCTTTGACCCTACCCGGGTCGCCGAGCTGGCCGACGCCCAGACGCCATTCACGACGGCCGACGTACTGCTCAACTGCTTCACCAACGAGGACGTGATTTGCATAACGAACGAGGCCGGCCAGACCGAAGACGGCAAGTGGTTCCCAGCGTCCAAGGGTCTGTTCCTGACCCGTGCCGAGTGGATCACTAAGTTCTTCGGCCCCGGTGCCGTCGGTGCTGGCAAGTTCGCCGCCTCGGAGTCCGGGGCTTGGATTCGGATTAACCCCTTCACCCCTGACGACTTCACGGGTACGGACGGGGCGGTGTCGGCCTACCGCCATGTCTTGGTCGAGTTCGATAAGAAGCCGAAGGACGAGCAGGTGGCCATCTTCCAGCAGTCGAACCTCCCCATCAGCCTGCTGGTGGACTCGGGCGGCAAGTCCGTCCACGCCTGGGTACGGGTCGACGCCGAGACCAAGGAGCAATGGGAGGAACGACGTAATACGGTGTATGACTATCTGGCCGACCATGAGCCTGACCCCCAGAACAAGAACCCTTCCCGCTGGAGCCGGCTGGGGGGCGTCATGCGCGGCGAGAACGAACAGAAAATCGTGGCGTTCAAGGTCGGGGCTTCCGACTGGGACGAGTTCATGGTCTGGCGGGAAGGTCAGGACTTCCCCGAGGAGGTCACGACCGACGTCCTTGAGAACTACGACGTCCTGAACGACCCGAACACGGTGATCGGCCATGGACGCTGGTTGCAGAAGGGCGGCTCGCTGCTCATCACCGCGCAGTCCGGCATCGGCAAGTCTTCCTTCGCCATGCAGATGGCCATGTCATGGGCTTGCGGACGGGAGCTGTTCGGCATCCCAGCGAAGCATCCGCTGAAGATGGGCGTCCTCCAGGCGGAGGGCGACGTCGGCGACATGGCTCAGTCCTTCCAAGGCGTCATGTCGGGCATGAGGCTGAACAACGACGAGAAGGCCATGGTCAGGCAGAACCTGCACTTCTTTAACGAATCATCGAAGCGCGGGAACGACATCATTCAGCTCGCCCGTAAGATCATCGTTCGGCACAAACTCGACGTCATCGTGCTGGACCCCCTGATGGCTTACATCGGCGGGAACATCAATGACAACGTCGACGTCACGAACTTCTGCCGTGGGCTGCTGGAGCCTATGCTCAAGGAGACGGGGTGCATCGCCATCCTGATCCACCACGAAGGCAAGCCGAAGGCCAAGGAGGTCACGGACGGGCAGACCTTCTCGGACATCATGTATAGCGGTACGGGGGGAGCGGAACTTGTGAACTATGTCCGCGCCGTGCTGAACATCCGCCGGGAGTCCAAGGACCAGCCGGTGTTTTCCTTCATGCTGTCGAAGCGTGGCAAGGAGGCCGGGATGCGTACCCCGGACGGTAAGCCTACCCTGACCCTGAAACTTAAACACGCCGATGATCGTGTGTTCTGGGAGGTCGCCCCCTTGGCCGGCGGTTTCGAGCTGCTCAAGGTCGGCCAGCAGTTCCGGCACTTTGAGTCCAAGCCGAAGGTCAGCCGGGGGGCTTTGATTGAGGAACTGATCTCCGACCACAAGTTGAACCGAGACCAGGCGGAGTCCCTTATCAAGGCCATGGTGACGAACGGCATCATGGAGCCTCGGAAGGTCGGCGCGGCCCTGTACTATCAGGGGACGAAGTACGAGGCATGAGCATCGTATCTACTCTGACGGTCAGACCGATTGAGTATCGGATGGCGATGGATACCATCGTCAAGAATCATTACCTGCACCGGGAATGTTCCTGTTCTGCGGCCTTCGGCCTGTTCACCGATGAGAAAACGAACGACGACTTCTTCCAGCAGGGCAGGCTGGTCGGGGTGATTGTCTTCGGTAAGCCCTCTTCCTATACCCTTTGCAACGGAATCTGCGGCGAGGACGAGAGCAAGAACGTGGTAGAGTTCAACCGCCTATGGGTCGAGGACGCCATGCCGAAGAACACCGAAAGCTTCTTCGTAGGCCAAGCCCTGCGGCAATGCCCCTTTGAAATTATCGTGTCCTTTGCCGATTCAGAGCAGGGGCATATCGGGTATATCTACCAGGCTACCAACTGGATTTACACGGGGATTAGCCCCAAGATGAAGTACTTTAGGCCGAAGAACGCCTCGGACAACGCCGGCGGAACGGTCTACCGACGCCGGGAGCGTATGACCAAGCAGGAGATTATCGACCAGTTCGGGGTGGATATGGTCGAGGAGTACTTCAGCAGCATGAAGTATCGGTACATTTATTTCAACTGTTCCAAGACCCGTAAGAAGGAACTAATGAAGAAGCTGAAGTACCCCGTCCTCCCGTACCCCAAGAAAGCCCCCTAGGAAGCCCGTGGCGGGGTTTTCTTCCTCAGTCTGACTACTACTGCCAACCCTACCCCCAAACAGCCCACAGCCAAAGCCCAGCCCAAATCTCGGCAGGTCTGGAGGGCTAGGGTGGCGGTGGACAGGTTCCGCTCCAAGTCCTTGGAGTCTGACTTGATCCCCCCGTCGGTAATGATGAGGGCCATCGCCTCGGTGGACTGCAACTGGTCTAGGACGAAGCCAGCCGTCCAAGCCGACATAAGGGCTGCTAGGGCGGAGGCGATCACCAGCCCAGAGACCGAGACCAGCAAGTTCTTCTCACTTGCGTCCTTTAGAGGGCTTCTTTTTGCCATTGGGTTTCTTGGTTACCTTGGCGACCTCGGACTGACCACGGGCTTTGATGTACTTGAGCAGGTAATCCAGACATTCCGGCGCGGAGTAGCCGGCCGCACCTACTACGCCCATGCGAAGCCCAGGCGACTGGATATGGTCTTGGATGGCGTAGCCGACGATGGCGGCGGTGATTGCAGCGGCGGCGACCCTTCGCATGACCCAGCCGGCTGAGACGGGTTCGGTGGAGAGGAGGAGGCGGGCCACCATCGCTAGGCCACCTAGGACGCCCGCTATGACGCCGTCTTTGACTTCCCTAGGGATTTCCTCGGGGTTGATGGGAGCGGCACTCACGAAATACGGGGGGGCTTGGCGTTGGGGGTAAGGAGGACTCGGCGGTAACTCTGATCCCAGAGGACGGCGGCTAGGTCTTTGCCTGCGCGGTCAACTTGGGCTTCGGACATCTCGGGGAAGGTCAGGTGGACCTGCTCATGGCAGAGGACTTCCAGTTGCCGCTTGGCACCGAGGCGGGGGTCAATCTCGATGAGACCTTCGCCGATGGTCGCTTGGCCCCATGCCTTCTGCCGGCCGAGCTTAACATAGACCACCTTACTCTTTTGGCGTCGCTTCGTCATGGGGGTCGTTGTTGGTAGGTTTGTTGACCGAGTCGCGCACCTTATCGGTCAGCCACCACAGGCCGAGGCCAGCGGAGATGAGGAGGGTGCCTGCGGCGATGTACTCGAAATACGGCGAGTCGATGATGAACGGGATGGAGCCGCAGAAGGCACCGCAGAGCAGGATGGGCAGTCCGATTTTCGGACCCATGAAGGCGGTGGTCAAGGCACCGATGACGGCGAGTCCTGCACCCGTCATCGTCCAGACGTTATTACTGGCTTCCTGCTTAACACGGACGACCTCCTGCGTTAATTCCTCGATACGCTTGTCCTTCAGGTCGGAGACTCGCTTGGCCTCCTTCTGCTGGGCTTCCATGCTGGCCCAGTCGGCGTTGATCTTGGCGAGGAGTTTCTTGCCGTACTCTTCCGCCGCCTTGTAGTCCTTCTGGTCTGCCTTGCCAGCTCGCTGACGGGCGAAGGCGACGTCGGCTTCGGAGGGGGCGGGGAGGTAGGACAGGGCGACGCCGGTCTCGGCCTTGACGACCTCGGGCTTCTCGGCGTTCTCCCGGGCGACGGCGACGGCGGCGGCTACCCGCCCGTCGACCTTGTCGATGTCCTTGCCGACATTCTCGACGATGTTCTGGTTCGTCGGGGCGTCGGGCTGCTTGGGAATCTCAGCCTGGGGCTTGCTGAACATACTGCACCCCGTGGTCAGGGCCAGCACGGCGATGACCAGAGGGGTACGCACGGTTCACTTGTCTCCCTTGAGAGCGGCCAGCAGGTCTTTGCCCTTGGCTTCGGCTCCGTCGAGCTTGGCGCGGTTCTTACGGAAGACGAGGATGCCGACGACGACGCCGGCGAGGAAGGAGAGGATGGCGGTGATCATGTTAATTAAAATACTTAGTAAGCGATTGAAGGAATGATGCCCCATTTGAGACATACAAACTTCGTCCTAAACTTCCGTCAGTAATGTCGCCATTCCAAATAATCGAACCGGGGTTTTCGTTGTTATTCAGTCCGAACGTATAATTACCGTCCGTAAGATAAAATCCACTTGCGTAAGATCGGATTGCCGCATCCGGCCCCGTATGATATACAGTAGTCTGATTGTTCAAAGAATCGTAACTCCAAGAAGTAATGTAGTTAAAGTAATTAAAAATAAACCAAGTCTTGGCTAGGTTTGTATTATCTGGAATTGAACCCGGCAAAGCACCGGCGGTGTATTGAGTCGTGCCGTCGCCGAACATGATGCCGTTGGTATCCACCTTCAGCGCGGCGTTTAGATCCGGGGCGACGCCCACTCCGACCTTGCCGTTCGCATCGACGACGAAGCGAGTAGCGTCCGGGGTCGTGCTGTCCTCGACCTCGATGGCGTTGGCGGTTCCCTTCTGGGTCACGCGCAGGGCGGCAAAAGTGTTGTTCGTCGTGTCGATGGTCTGCGGAGACCCGAAGTTATTTGAGACATTGGTTCCCGCTCCGTAGACGATGTTCCCCTGTCCGTTCTTGTAAGTCATCTGGAACGTCCCGATCCAGACGTCTCCAGCGACCGACCCGGTGATGTTGGCGGTCGAGAGGAAACTGCCGATATTAAGTCCGCAGAAGGTAGAGGTCGGGTTCGGCGCGGTGACTTTGCCCGTGAAGGTCGCACCCGACAGGTTAGCCTTGGCGTTAAGAGCGGACTGGAGGTCTGTCTGCGAGCTGAGAGTCCCGGTGATGCCCCCCCAGACCGCACCGCCGGCAGCAGCCGAGTTCTTCCACAGGCCAGAGACCGAGTCGTAAGACAATACCTGACCGTTGGTCGGAGTCGTGATCAGGACGTCATGGAGTTCGTCGAGTTCTACGCCGTTCTGGACGGCCACCAGAATCGTGCCAAGCGTCGGGTGCGAACGGATGCAGATGCCGACGTAGACCATGTGCTGCGGGGCGACCGGCTTCGTGGTCGTCCAGGCACCCGGGGTCGTCGGGGACAGGTAAAGTTGGACGCCTTCCGTAAGGGCGGAGGTGTTGATGTTCTCCAGCACCCCGCGCACGATGACGTAGCCCTGACCGTTGTTGGCAATCGACGTCTTGACGAAGCCCATGGTCTGGGCCGAGTTGGCGTCGTTGTTCGCCTGGGCGAGCGTGATAAGGGGCAGGTTGCCCGTCGCACCGCTGATGTAGACGATGGAGCCGGCGGGGATGGTCACGCCGCTCTGGTTGCGGACGAGCAGTTCAAGGTTGCGAGCGTTGGCCGTGCCGGCGGCGAGTTCCTGCTGGACGAAGGCCGTGGTAGCCAACTGGGTCGACGACGTCAGGGTCGGCTGGGTCACGCCGATGGTACCCGTGGGCAAGCTCGGGGTGCCGGTGAAGACCTGCGAGTTGATCAGCGCGTAAGGCAGCAGGACGGACGAATTGAACGCCGTGGTCTGAGACGTGGAGTCGGGGAAGGTGATTGAACCGTTCTGAAGGACAAGACCCTGAGTCATGTCCAAGTAGTTCGTCAGGATGCCGTCGCCGATGAAGACTTGATTCTGAAGGAAGCCGGCGTAGCCACCAGCAGCGATGGAGATAGAGTCGAAGTTGGGGTTAGGGCTGATGCTGACGGTCTGGGTGCCAGAGTCGTAGGCCAGCGGCGCGGTGGCTGCGACGACGCCTGGGGTTCCGGGGATACCCTGCGGACCTTGGGGGCCGATGTCGCCTTGGTCTCCCTTATCGCCCTGCGGACCTTGGTCGCCCTGATCTCCCTTGTCGCCCTTCGGTCCTTGGTCGCCTTGGATACCCTGAATACCTTGGATACCTTGGTCGCCTTGGTCGCCCTTATCTCCCTTGTCGCCTTGGTCACCCTTGACGCCCTGAATACCTTGGATGCCCTGAATACCCTGCGGACCCTGATCACCTTGGTCGCCCTTCGGGCCTTGGATGCCCTGCGGACCTTGCGGACCCTGCGGTCCAGTCGGGCCGGCGGGGCCAGCGAACTGGACCTCAAAGGCGGCTTGGTCGTTGATGCTGATCGTGAAGGACATCAGGTAGAAACTTGGTTAGGGGTGATGTTCGGCAGGATTTCGATGCGAACGGTGGCCGAATAGAAGATTTCCGTCGTGTTCTGGTAGAACTGGATGTCCCAGTAAGCCGTGCCTGGGTGCCACTCTTGGGTCTGATTGGACGAAACGGTGAAGGTCGTCGGGCTGGTGATCGCCACGTCGAGGTAGTGGAGCTGGTTCCGGGCGTCGCGCAGCGCGGTGACGATGGTCACCCCGGTGAGGGAGGAAGGCCACCCAGCCTCGGGGGTATAGGTACCGGCACCGTTAAAGGTGACCCCCCGTTTGAACTGATGCTGGGTACAGGACATAGGTTCGCCGTTTGGGTTTAGCCGTATGTCAATACCCCTAAATTAGTCGTTCGGGGTGGCTTCTTGGAACCCTCGTGCTGAGAACTGGTAGGTAGTGCTGCCCGTCGAGGTGGTTTCATCAGGAGGTACTACGATTTCAAAGGCGGCGTTTGCCGGGACTAGATAGGAACCGTATTGAATGGTAGAAAACGAGATGTAGTTCCTGTCGTCAGGGCCGTAAGGCGTGTAGGTGTTCTCGTATGTCACCGTCTCCTCGAAAGGGTCGAAGACCGTGACCGTCTTCTTGATCTGGGTCACGACTGTAATCGTACGACGGAAGTACAGGGGATGGTTGAATAGGACGTAGATGTAGTACTTTCTTGGGATGGTAGGGTGGGGTGTGCTGTCCACGCCACAGGCAACGAAGCCATTTTCTCCCCATTGCTGCATGGCTACTCCGCAAAACTCAGCAGGGCAGACGGGAGAATCAGGGGTAGGCGACGGGTTGTTTTTTGCCTGATCCATTTCAATCGTAGACCCAAAAACATAACCGATGCCGTTTTCAATCGGTGCGTAAGCGTTTCCTGCTCCGAATTGACCACCTGCGTATCCGAAGTCGGGAAGCCCAGTCTCAGAACTGAGAGGAGGTTCGATGATGCGGAAGTAAACCGTCGCAAACTTAGGCTGATACCCGGAATAACCACCGACAAAAATCGTCCAAGTCCTGATAAGGTCTCCTTCGCTGTCGACGTTCATCTCCTGATTAGGAGGCGTCCCGCCGGTCCCCGTCGCAGGGTATTGGCTCCGATAATACGTCTGCCCGTTATAGGTGACGATGGCACCAGGCGAGTACGAGGTCGCTGGATTCCATGCGTCGGCCATTTAACTGATGACGTCCCACCACCAAGTGGCGATGCTCTGTCCGGCCTTCAGGCGGTTGACGACAAGGTTGCCGTTGTTGAAGAAGCCGACGCCCGTCAGAGAGTACGAGTCGACGCCACCAGAGGTGGTCTTCACGACCTTGGCCAGAGGATAGTGACTTTCCGTGTTCGTGTCGGCCGGCGGCGTGGCAACGGCCAAGAAGACGATCTCCGCCGTGCGCGGGAAGAACTTGTTCACCTCGTAGGTAACCTTGACCAAGATGTACCCGTTGTCGGTGACGGTGATAGTCGGCGCGGGGGTTGCGTCGATGTAGTTGCTGCCAATCTTCGGGATGTACCGATTGACCGTGCCTGGGACGATGGTGACCTTGTCTCCGCTGATGGTAGGGTCTAGGGGGTTAAGCGAGGTGGATTGGACAACTTCCTGCGGCAGTCCGTAACTGACTCCGTTGTTCCCAGCAAAGAACATAATGTCATTCGACATCATGGTCTGAGCAGCCGATGCTGAGTTGGCTAACTTGTTCAGGTCGGTGGCCATGATTGGCTGACCCTTGGCAAAGGAACCCTGAACCGCCGAACTGTTAAATCCGCTAAGGGAACGCATCAGCCTGCTTGGGTGTTGGGGTAAACGTCCTTATCCCATCCTGAGATACCCGAGAGCATCAGGTCAGCCGTCACCTTGTAGATGCCTCCGAACTCTTCGACGGAGCCGTTGGTGATCAGGAACGACTTGTTGATCTGAGAAGACCAGCGTTCATTCCATTGAAACGAACCGGCGTACCCGCCCGTGGCGAGCTGACGATAGGCGGAAGGGATATTCCAGTTGCTCCCGTCGGTAACCCAGCCGACATAAGAGGCGTAGGTAAGAGCCACGTCTACTGCGTTGACGTAGAACAATACGCGCATCGTGTTCGACGGCTTGTAGTAGTTCTTGATGCCGGCCTTGATGTTGACCTTCGAGATGGTCTCCTCGACGTTCTGGTTGGGCAGGAAACCGACGAACTGGAAACCTTGAACGGCACCACCTTGACCGACGGCCGGACGCCAAAGTGCGCGGTTCGGGTTAGTGACGGGATCATTGTCCCATCCTGACCCAGAAGGGAAACCGGCGAGCTTATTTACAAGACCTCCAGAAGTGCAATTGACCAACTGGAAGTTTGGGTGGTGTTCGATAGGCTCGGAAGCAGCCGAGCCGGTCATAACCATCTGAGGGTTAGTGCGCTGACCGCCGTTGACGTTCGGATCAATGCCGCAGAAGTCGGCGGTGACGGTCAGAACGTCGGCCTTTTCATAGACGATGTTGGCCTTCCAAACCTTGAGATTAGAGAAATTAGCAGGGGCAACATCAACGAGGCTTCCAAGCGTGGTACCCTTGGCAAACACGGTCGTGAAGTTTCCCATCTGGGTGACGTCCCACTTGAACTTAACCTGTGCCTGGAGAAGGCCAAAGCCGTCGGCCTCGACCTGCCACCCAGGCTGGGCGACAGGGGTGCCAAGAGTTACTCCGTATTCAATGATAGTATTAGATGCCATTATCGTGCTACTTCGTCAGGGGTACGGGGTGTGGGTGTGTCTTTCGGTGCGGTGTTACGGGCGGTCTCTTCGGTCGCCGTGGCGATCCGTTCAAGGGGGGTAAAGGAGACGGCTCCAAAGATGTCGCCACCGGCCATCTGCTGCATCTGAGACGCCGCGCCAGCTTCAGCCATGCCGAAGGGGTTAAGGACTTTTCCGTTTCCTTTGAGCTGCTTGCGAATTTCTTTTTCTGCCTTTTCCCGATCTTCTGGGTCGAATCCTTTAAGGACAAACTTGACCAGTTCTTCGTTGGTCATGTACTTCGGAGCGTTTTCAAGCCTGCGCTTTACCTTGTCCTCAACAGATTCAAAAGGATTATAAAAACTTAGAGTGAAAATATTCTTAATGTCGGAAATAAACCCTTCGACTTGTTCTACAAAGCCGCCGAAGCCATCAATCATAATATTTTGCAATGATGTCCAAATATTTTGAAGATCATTCAAAAACCGTCCCAATGCTGATGTTGCACCCGGGTCTGCTTTTTTGTAAGTATTTGCAGCGTCATCAATAGCCCTTGACCCAGCTTTGATTATTGGGAGAAGTTCCTTGAACGAGTCGCCAAACATCTTCGTACCGTAGTAAAGCAGCGTGGCTTCGTCCGTGCCGGCGGCGTAGGCATCGGCCAGCATCTTCATGGCTTTCTGTTCGTCAAAAGTTCCTTTGGCTACCTCGTCTAGGCCGACACCCATCTTGGCGAGGATGTTGGTCAGTTCACCTCCCTTAATCCGAGCTTCGCCCATTCGGCGCGTGAACTCGACAGAAGTGCTTACCATCGTCTGTAGGCTCACTCCAAAAGCCTTACCTACTGCTTCGATATTACGAATCTGTTCGATTGATAGGCCAGTAGTCAGCGATGCCAACCTGATGGATTGTGCATATTCAGCCAACTCCTTGACCTTGGCTGTAACGCTTGAGATCATTCCGCCAAAGGCATCAAAGAACGCGCCGACAACCGCACCGATGGGACCAGCAATCATCCCACCGATACCCATGCCAGTAGACAGTTTGTTAGCCGTGGCTTGGAAAGGATTAACACCCGCCTGGGTAGCACCAGCAAGTTTGCCAAGGCTCTTGCCGGCACCAGCCAAGCCCTTTTCAAGCTCGGTCTGGTCTAGTCCAATTGTTACTGATAGGTCGGCCATGGCTTAGGGTAGGTTGTTCGCCTTTTTGTAGGCTTCAATACGGGCGTCGAAATTCTCTAAATCTTTTTCCTCTTCGGTAGACAGGATGGTGATCTTGGCTCCGTTGTAGATTGCGCTTGCGATGGACATCCATACCGCCTCGCCTTCCGGCATGGTCCAAGCCTCCTCCATGCTGACGCCGTTACGGCAAAGGCTGGCCACACAGGAGAGCGGGAAGGGGATGTCTTCGTACTTCTTATGGTCCTTCTTGTCTTCCTTTTGCCAGAACTTGGGATAGGACAAAGAGACCTTGATGCAGCCGAGGATAGTGCCGACGCAGCGCGAATAGTACTTATTGTTGATCGCCATGTAGGCGACGAAGCACTTCTCGACGTAGGAAAGCGGACGGGCCATCTCCTGCTTATCGTAGGTCGACAGAATCCGCGCCGCCATGACGACCTGAACAGGGTCGAACTTCTTGTTCGCCGGGTCTAGGAAAGGCGAATCAATGGCCTCAAGGGCCACACGATGCCGGAGGCAGAAAGGACGAAGCGTCCTGCCGCACACCTTATCTTGGCGGGGCAGGACGGTCGTAGCCTGTAGGTAGCGAGCATCCATTCGGGATGCGGCCCTATTAGGCGATTTCCTGATACTTGACGGCCTTTACAGAAACCTTGCGGAAATCCTTATTCGTACCTTTATCATCAATGTTCTTGGTGATAAAAGTAATTCCTCCGTAGGTAAATTGATCACCATTGGCTGGCAGATCGTCAGATGCTTTAAGAACACCCTCAAAGGTGAACTCGATAAACAAGTCGTCCAGGCGGTCGGTGATCACACGACCTTCTTCGTCAGACACTTCGACATCGAGCTTAAAGCTCTGGCTGACGGAGTCAGACTGAAGCGTCATGTACGTCGAAGTTCCTCGGAGACCGTAAAAATGTCCTACGCCGTAATCAATAGCCATAGTCGTATGGGTTTAGCCAAGTGTCAAGGGGCGGGGGGCATGACGCCCCAGAAGGTGTACTCGATGGCGTTGCCGTACCGGCGTTGGCTCATGCCTTCCTCGTCGTTCTCAATCCACAGGTCGTAGAGCTGGCCGTCCGTGGACACGTTCCAGAGGGAGGCGATGCCGGCGACGTCGCGCATGGCTCCGATGACCTCGACGACCCTAGCGCGGTGCGTTTCGAGGGTCTCGTCGTCAGCCGAGGAGTAGACGTAGATTTTGACCACGGCCTTGTAGTTCCCGAGGGTCTGGGAGCCTAGGTCGTCGATGTTGCTGCTCGACTCGGCGTGGACGATGATGATCGGGATGACCCGGAGGTCGTCGGTGACGCCCTTGTTGACCGTCACGCCTGGGAATAGCGGGGTCAGGTACTGGGCCACCCTGTTCTCGATGGTGGTTCGGAAACTGAAGAAGGGAGGGGTAGGCATTATGGTGTATTGGTAAGGGTGAATCCGCCTTGGAGCCGGCGGACGACGTCCAGCAGTTTGCCGTGGTTGCGGGGGTGCTGGAGGTGCTTGAGGACGGCCACCCGCATGGCGAACGCCCGGTGGTTCATGGCCATCCGCATGAAGTGATAGCCTTGGCTGTAGTTTCGGCCGATAGTCGATCCAAGTTTGATGACGGGGTCTGGACCACCTAAGCGCGGGGCATATACCGAGGTAGACGCACCCTGTCCAGCAACCCAGGCGGAGGTAGGCATACGCCCCAACTTGAGGCCGGCATAGTACCAGCCAGACTTCAGTTTGCCGACTCTGGCTTGTACACCCTTGATATAGCGTTCGACGACCTTCCAGTCATCGACATATGTAATGGCGTACCTATCGCCTTCTTTGACCTTGTAAGACGGCTTGCCGCGCCGATGTTCATGGATGCTTTTAATGGCACCTTCGGTAGTACCCATCATAAACTTGGTCTTAGGGGTACCCTTTTTAGATTCGATTTGTTTGAAACGCTCCCACTCACCCGGACCTAGGATGCGACCCTGCTCGACCATTTTGAAGACGTAGTCGGGGTAATGGGGAGGGGGAAGTTTAGCCTTGGCACCGACCCATGCAGAAAGGATGCCCACATTACCGGCGGCAGCGACGCCAGCGGCTGGAGCTTGGGCTAGAGGAGCAAAAATTCTACGAACATCACGGCTGACTGCGTCCTGACCCTTCTTTTTGGCTTTGTTGCCGAAGCCCCCCTCCCCGCCCTTGCGGATCGTAGGAACCTTGCCGGAAAACGGCGGGGTGAAGTCGCACATATCCTGCGCGAACAGTCGGGACTGCTGCTTCACAATTTCCTCGGAAGACTTACGCATGACCATCTTATAAACAGCCAAATGGGCTGCGAACTGGGTGTAGTCCACCTTGACGCCCTTGGCGACTTGGACCACCAAGGCCATTACTGTACCTTGGTCTGAACCTTGACGATCACCCAGGCCGACGGGGTGCGGTCCGTCACGGTCATAATGCGGAACTCCTGTCCGCCATAGGCCACGACATTCCCGAACGCAATCAGCCCCGGATTGGCCAGAGCGTCGGCGCGGAGGAACTTCATGTCGAAGGAGGTCTGGTTCAGGAATCCGCCCGTCTCCAAGTCCTGCATGATCGCCGGCTGCGTCATCAGGGCGTTAAGGGCTACTGGGGTGCCGCCTGGGACGTTCTTCACGGTCACGGCCTTGGGAATCTCGGAAAGGATTTCCGAGGCGTCTACCGCCCATTCGTCCGTGATTCCCGACATGGGTTTAGCCCATTGTCAAAATAAGAAACCCTCCCCCCATGGCGTGGGGAGAGGGTCTCGCATTGTCGCTTTGGGGGATTTTAAACTCCCCCGAAAGATTACGACGTGAAGGCGATGCGCTGGAGGGCGTTCGGGTTACCGACAGCCGAACCGACGAGCCAGAGGGCAGACATATTGTGCTTACCAGCCTGCCAGTTGTACCAGTAGCGGAGAGCGAAGGAGAACTTGCTGTCCTGGTCCTGGACGACCATCTGTTCGCCACCGCCGGTGGTCGGGGTAGCAGGGACTCGGGTCACGATGACCAAGCCTTCCTTGCAGGAAGCCACGCCGTTGAGACCTTCGGTGAAGGCGTCGCCGGAGGTCGGGAAGCCGTTGTACTCCGAGACGGAGAAGCCGTGGAGTTCCTTGCTGATGGCGTTCTTCTGGATCACGTCGCTGTTGCCGTACGAGAAGGTCTGGGCGACGGATGGGTCTTGGACGAGCTGGCCCATGGCGTCCGGGCTGATGAGCAGCTTGCGGCCGATGTGAGGCAAGTTAGCCTTGGTGAGGTTCTTCGCAGCGTTGGCCACGGCGATGCGGTTGAATCCGCTGGTCGCGCCGGAGTAGGCGGCGGTGGCGAAGTTGGCGGCGGTCACCTTGGAAAGCACTTCGTCGAACAGGGACTTCTGGACGGCGTTGGCGATCGGGGCGAAGAAGAGGCGACGGAGGCGTTCCAGGCTAAGGGTGGACGCTTCGTAGTCGGTGAAGGCGACGTCGACATACTTGAGGTCGGCGATGGTCACCGGGACGTCGGTCGAGACAGCGTCCGAGGGGACGAAGCCGTTGGCGGCGTTGAAGGTGGTGGCCGTGAAGGAGCCGGCGTAACGGGTGTGAACCGTGGTGCCGCGCTCGGCGACGTAGTTACCGAAGTCGGTGACGGCGATTTCCGTCAGGGGAACGAGTTCGGGGACGAGGGTGCGGAGGGACTCTTCAGCGACGAGCTGGAGGGTCAAGCCGCCAATGCTGTTAGACATAGTGGTGTATTAGGGTGGGGGTTGAAAAAAGATTAGCGAAGGCCGGCGGAGCGAAGGATCGCCACACGGTTCTTGCTGTAGAAGTCGGAAGCGGCCTTGGCGTCCTTCTGCTTGAGGGCCACCCATTCCTGGGTGATTTCCTCGTCGCTCTTGGAGGCGGCGGTGGCTTCGGCGGGGGTGACCTCTACGGGCGTCACACCGACGGAAGCGGCGATGGCAGCGGCCTTCTTGCCGGCGGTTTCCTGAGAGGAGGCGATTTCCTTGGCCTGGGCTTCGGCCTTGGCGCGAAGTTCATCGGCGGCGGCGAGCTTGGCGGACAGGTCGGCGACCTTGGCGGTGAACTCGGCGAGCGAAGCGTCCTTGGCGGACATAGCAGCCGTCAGTTCTTCGACCTTGGCGGACAGGGAGGCGACTTCGCTGGCCTTGGCTTCGACCTCGGCGGTCTTGCCGGTGAAGGCTTCTTTCAGCGAGTTCAGGCGTTCTTCGAGCGTCATGTTGGTTTTAGCCAAGTGTCAAGCCTTGGGCTTGCAGTCGGTGTCGACGGGGGGGCATCCTTCGTCGGGAATCTCGGGTTCGTCTTCGTCCTCATCGGAGTCCGTGCCGTCCTTGTTCTTTTTTTTCTTTTTCTTCTTTTTGTCGTCGGAGATCGGAGCGACGCCGTCTTCGTCGTCACCCTGCTCGGGCGAGACGTCAGCGGCCTGGGCGTAGCCGGCGGGGCCGGTCGACGGCACCTGCTTCTCGGCGCGTTCGTACTTGGCGTACTCCTCGGGCGAAATGGCCATCAGGAGGTCGTCGAAGGTGTTCAGGAGGCCGGAGACGAGACCCTTCTCGGCGGCTTTCTTGCCGGACCAGCATTGACCCTGCATATCGGCTTCGTCGGCGTAGGAGCGGACGGCCTTGACGTCACCGATGAACCACTTGTGGGTGTCGTCGACGTCGTCTTGGAAGAGTTTGCGCTGCTCGGGGGTCATCGACGTGCCGGCGAAGCCAGCACCCTTCGCCCAGCCGGCCTTGATGAGGTCGACCGAGATGCCTTCCTCGGCGTAAGCCGCCTTCATGTCGTAGATCGGGATGTAGACGCCGATGGAGCCGACCACGGAGGACGGGCTGACGTAGACCTCGTCGCATTGGCTCATCAGCCACATGGACGCCGAGCAGGACTGCTTGCAGGACCAGCCGACGGTACGCTTGTCGCAGGCTCGGATACGGGCGGCGAGTTCAGGGACGCCGGTCACGGTGCCACCAGGCGAGTCGAAGTCGAAGATGATCACCTCGACCTCGGGGTCACGGTGGGCTTCCTCCAGCATCTCCTCGATGTCCTCGACGTCCGTCGCACCCATCATCTTTTCCAACTCGGTCAGGCCGGAGCCGATCACGCCGCGCACGGGGATGATGGCGAGGTCGCCCGACTTGACCAACATCGGACGGGGTCCGAAGAGCATGGTCATCATCTCCTCGATGTCTCCGTTCGCCTTCAGGTCGGTCGGGGAGAATTCGGCCACCTTGTCGAGGTAAGCCTTGGCCTTCGCCGGCTCGATGAGGATCGGGGCGAAAGTCTTGAAAGCGTTGGAAAGGGAATACATGGGTTATTCTTTGGAAGTTTCTTCGTCGTCCGGGTCGGCGTCATCGACCACGACCTTGTCGCCGTCGTCCATGTACGTCTGTTTCTGCTCTTCGCCGACCGAGGCGTTGATGTCGGCTGGGGCGACGTTCTGGGGCTTGTAGAGCATGGACAGCGGCACGTCGAACTCCTTGGACAGGTCAAGCAGGTACCGCTTCTCGGCGGCGTTGGCTCGCATCTGTTCCTTCGGGTCTTGGCCCTCTTCCAGATAGTTCTCGGTGAGCGTCTTGAGGCCGGATTCGATGTCCATGCGGTTCTGCTGGGCATCACGGCCGGCGTCGACGGTGACCTTGCGGGGTGTCGTCCAAGTGACGTTCGTCCAGGCTTCGGTCGAACGCAGGAATCCGTCCTTGATCGCGCAGCCGATGACGTAGCCCCATACGGGGGTCAGGAACCGCTGGACCATCACCTGCTGGCGATGGGAGAACTTGCGGTCGGCCTTGGCCACCACGAAACGCATGACCGCACCGCCGGCCTTCGTGGGATTCGCGCTGAATTCGTACGGGAGCATCCCCGCCAGCGAGTCACGTTCAAGGTGTTCGATGAAGCCGTCGAAGGTCTTGTTCGGGCGGTTCGACTCAAAGGACTCAAGGCGTTCGCCGGGGGCGAGTGCCAGCACCTTGCCGCCGAGGAACGTCGAAGCCTCGTTCGGGTCGGTCATGCCGTCGCCGTAGTCCTGCGGACGCATCCCGAAAGCCTCGAAATCGGACTGGGTGCCGTCGAAGTTCGGATTCTCACGGGTGATCGTGCGGGTGATGTCCGACGCCGTCTTCACGGCGAGCTTTTCGAGGGACAGGATTTCCAGCATATCGACCAGGTTGTTGATCGAGTGCTGTAGGGGGCTGTAGGCTCGCGCACCCGAAGCCAGCTCGGGTTCGTAGAGATGGAGGACCGCATTGGCCGGGACGAGACGGGAAGACCCATCCGACCGAATGACGTTGTATGAAATCGGCTGGCCATACGGTCCAAAGAGAATCCCGTCGATCATCCCGGGCGGGACTTCGTTGTTCGACGAGTTGCCGACACGGTGGCTTTCGATGACCTGCAAGCGGGGTTCGCCGCCGGGGCCACGGGTCTTGATGATGAAGCACTCGCCGTCACGGTCCATCAGGCGGCAGCAGATGTGCTGGAGTTCAAAGAACGAGAAACGGCCGGTGATGTCGCAGGCGCGGGAACCCCATTGCTTGAAGTACGCCTCGGCGGCGTCGTCCCACATCTCGTCTCCAGACTGGGCCTGGGCCTTGATGCCGGAGCCGACCGTGTAAAGGGCCATGTCGGACAGCACCTGACGGATGAGACCCGCATTGAGTTCCAACCAGCGCATCTTGCGCGTTGTCTCCATGCGGTCGAAGACCGTCATGGTCTTCTTGAAGTCCTGCGGCCAAGAGGACCAAATCCAAGAACGCTTGTTGCTGAACTTCGCCGACTCGAAATTGGAGAAGATGCCCGGACCCGAGCCTCCGCCCGTCGCCTGCTTCACGGGTGCCGGCGAAGCGGCCACCTTGGGCGTCTTGGGTTTCTTGACCTGCGGGAGGGCAGGCTTGCTCGTCTTTTTTGGTCGCATCAGAGTCCTCGGAAGTTGTTAAGCATATTGATGACCCTGACACGGTCGACGGCCCCGTATGTCTGGGGGTCTTTGACCATCAGGGCGTAGCGGGCTTCCACGAGGACGGTCTGGATGTCCATGGGAAAGGATTTGACCACGCTGGTGCCGGAATCCGAGTACTCCATCATGGTCTTCCCCTGCTTGAGGAGTTCCTTCGCCTTGGCGACGATCTCAAGGATGTCGCAAATGTCGAAAATCAGGAAGATACCTTGGGGACGCGCCATTTGCGTTTAGCCCTGTGTAAAAGGGCCGTCCTGCCCCCCCATGCAACGATCCACAAGAGCCACCCGTGGTTTTTTCCTGAAGGGCAGGACGACTTGAGTTGAATGTGCCGACCAGGCGGCGGTCGTCAAGCGGTTTCTTCCTCGGCCTTCTCGTCAGGCTTTCGGTCCTCGGGCTTGCCGTTGCGGTTCTTGCCCCGGCCGATGAGCTTGGCCATGAGGGCTGGGAGCATCCCGATGACCTCGGCGTCCCAAAGGTGGTTCGCACGGTCTCCGATGGGCAACCAGACGGCTTGGCCGTTGGCTTGGCGGGTACGATGCTCGGACTGCATCTGCTTGCGGTACTCCTCGCCGGCGTCCTCGGGGTAGGTATGGTGGCCGGCGCGGCGGAGCCGGGTCATGGAGTCCTTGAAGTACAGGTTGGAGAACAGGTACAATTTGCAGGACGTCTGGCCGACTTGGATCACCTTGGCACGGGCGTAGGGGCGATAGGCCACCTTGATGCCGTAGGGCGTCTGGATTCGCCATGGGAACTCGTTCTGGCCGGACCCCTTCGTGGCGTTCCAGGCGAACTTCGCGCACATACGGTACACGGTGTCGGTGTTCGGGCCGTCGCCCGAGTCGACGAACACGAACGAGTCCAGCACCTCCAGTTTCTTCTGGGCTTCGCGCAACTGGTCTTCGGTGTCGCAGTAGCCCCATTGCACCATACGGGACTTGCCGTCGATTGCCCACGCACGGACGACCCAGTAGAATCCTTTACGCTGCACGTCGACCGCCATGAAGCGGAGTTTTGCGAACTGCTTCGCTTTCTTGTACTCGTCCCTGAAGGGCGGGTCGGCGAGCTTTCCGTCGACCATGTAGCCTTCCTGATCCCATTGGTCTAGCATCTTGTATCCTTGCGGCATGACTTCGCCGCCGCCGTCATCCGGGTCGTCCGCCCAACTGAGGGCGAGACGCTTCTGCTTGAACTCCCGACGGCTGACCTCGTCGCCGTGTTCCTCGAAAGCCTGCTTCGCACGGATGGCCATCTCGGCGAGCTTGCCCCAGTCCAAGCCCCATTGGGCGCAGAGCGAATTCCAATGGAATCCGACGACGCCCTTCGGGGCATTCTGGTTCATGGGGATGTACTCGCCGGTCAGGTTCAGTTCGGCACGGACCTCGAAAGAGTCACGGTAGCGGTGCTTGCAGGACTTGCACTCGTAGGTGCAACCGGCCTTGACCTTGTCCAAGTTCCAGCCGTTCGGCTCCTTGGCGTCCTCGGGGTAGATCAGTTGCTCCCACTCCCAGGCTTGGCGCGTACCGCATTGCGTACATTTGAACGTCCACTCCCGTCGGTCGGACTGGTTCCACAGGTCGGTGATGTCGTCGCCTTCGACGCCGCCCTGCGAGACGAGCAGCGACTTGCCCTGCCAGATGAACGCCGTGCGACGGGCAAGGGCTTCGTTCAAGTGACCCTTCGGCCAGAGCCAGACTTCGTCACCGCCGAGGAAACGGATCGAACGACGCTGGAGGTTCTTCTTGTTGTTCGCACCCAGCACCCAGACGGTGTTACGCTCGAAACGGGTCTTCTTCCATTGGTTGCGTTCGGCGTCGGTCAGCTTGGCCAGCGTCGCCGGCGTGGCTTCCCACATCGGACGTAGTCGGTCCTTCTGCCAGTCCTGTGCGTTGTCGTCGACGTCCTGCAAGAGCAGCGTCGGACCAGGCGAACGTGCTGGGATGAAGGTGGACCACAGTTCCAGCAAGGATGACTTGCCCATCTGCACCGCGCCCATGACGACGACGGTGGTGATCTCGGGGTCGGTCAACGCACGGAGGATGGGTGCGAGGAAGGGCGTGGACTCGACTCGGAACGGCCCGGGCTGCGGCGAGCCTGGGACTTCGCGCACGTTCGCTTCCAGCCATTGCACGATGTCGCCTTCGGGGTCGGGCGTCATCATCGCACGGATGTGAGCCTCGAAAGTATCGACTGTGTGCGGGTCGATGATCACTCGACTTCGTCGACGCCTTCCTCGTCAGGCTGTTCGACCTCGATGGGGTCTTCGGTGTCCGTCTCCTTGACCACGGCCTGTTCGGCGTAGCCGGCGGCGGACGACAGACGCTCAAGCATCTTCTTAACCTCGTCGTCGATGGCCTTCATCGCCCGTCCCGGGTTGTCGGGGTTTACTCTCGACGCCAGTTTCGTGCCGAGCTGCGTGACCTCTTCACGGACTTGCGCGAACACTCGTCCGAACCTTTCGATGGCGGTCTGGGTGCGGATGTACTCTCGGCTGGCAATCTGCCGTGCCTGGAGTTCCTTTTCCAGAGTGACGAGGGTCTTCACCAACTTGTCGTAGGTGGCGTAGGACTTGCTGGCGTCGGGCGAGTTGGACGCAAGGTCGTCGAGGTACTGCTGGTAGGCCAGAGCCTTCAGTTCGCGCTGACGTTCGACGGTCTCGTTGAAGTCCTTGTCGGGACGCACGGCGGAACCCATGCGGCCGGCACCCTTCGCCATGTACCACGCCTCGGCGGACTCGATGGAGTCGATGGGCATCCCCTGTTGGATGAACTTGTTGATGGCCTGCTTGGTGACGCCGAAGCGGCCGGCGAGGTCGATGGGTCGGACCTTCTCGCTCATCGCAGTTTCTTCCTCCGGGCGACGGAGAGTTTGGCACAGGCGGAGTCGGACTTCATGTACAGCGACGGCGGAAGTTTCAGGTTACGCTGGATGGTCTTCACTCGGGCGGAGATCGCAGCGCGGGTGAGTTTGTGCTGATTGGCCAGAGCCGTCATGGTCGGCAGACCAGGCATCCCGAGGGCGAGCTTGATGCACGTCCCATGCAGCCTGACTTCCGCACATGGCGAAAGGTCGATGACGGCGATCACCTTGCGGAGGATGTCCAGCACGTCGTCCTGACTGAAGAACTTTTCGCTCATCTCCGACCAAGTCCTTTCGCGCTGTTCCCATCTAACCGCTGCCAGCCGATTAATGTCGTACCCTTCTTGCTTCGGCCCGGACCCGTCTTCGTCTTGGACAGGCTCGCCTCCGAAGTAACGATGAGCATAGGGAACCCCGGAATCGTCAGGGCGACGAGGGTCGAATCCAGTCGACGTGAGGGCTTCGCGCTCCGCTTTCGAGAGCCGCTTCCAGAACCTTTGGTATTCTTCATAGATTGTCATCGGTGTCCTCTGGTTGCACGAACAGCCATTCGATCTGCGTGGCGACCGAGAGCATCACGCTGGCCTCGGAGATGAGCAATTGCACGACCTGCTGGTCGCCGTTCTGGTCGGCGATGTTCGACGCCCGAAGGATGTTCAGACCGGCGATGCGACGCAGTTCGACCGAGTCGGCGACCAGTTTCTGGCAGGCGGAGCGGAGTTCGTCGCCAGAAGGGATTCGATCATTATTGCGTACCACACAGCCATCAATGTGCCTGCGGTGTGAACAAGTCAACCGCCCTACCCATGCCGTGGATAAATCAAACCTTTGTCATCCCGACCGAGCATCCCGTGACGCATGGCCTTGCGGACCTTGTTCCATGCTTCCTTCTTCGTCAGGGTCTCGCCGTAGCACCGTCCCCACTCGGCGGCGAACAGATCGCGCAGCTCATGGGCGCGGTAGCCTCGGTCGGCCGGCACCAAGTTCAGCACCGCCTGGACGAGCTGGGCGGCTTCCTCGCTCTTGGCCGTCCGGGCAGCGTTGAGCATCTCGACGTGGTCCCTCATCCGCTCCGGAGACAGACGCCACGCCCTCGCCCAAGGTGACTCTGGACGGCGGGTGATCGGCGCGTTGGCTCGCCGGCGGAAGGGGCGGAAGGGTTGGCTCATAGGCCAGTCATTTAGCCTACGCCCTCAAAGGCGTAAAGGCTATAATGGCTTGGCCATTATTTACTTTGTCTTATCTCCCTGTAAAGGGAGATACAAAGTAAATGACTTGTCTATATGTCTTGCTACAATGGTTGCTACAATGGTTGCCTAGGCGATCATAGTAGCAATTCATATGTTTTTGCTGGTTTACCCCCATGTTTTCGACGGGGTCGGCGGGGCTTCGAGACA
>Ga0315909_10002079_pt1 | contig 26214 bp, 33 predicted proteins | sample LakEriMetagenome_11_FD_203527 | JGI IMG/M metagenome (GOLD analysis project Ga0315909, IMG submission 203527) | Freshwater fungal communities from buoy surface, Lake Erie, Ohio, United States - Buoy 2 MA125 | ecosystem: Environmental > Aquatic > Freshwater > Lake | place: USA: Lake Erie, Ohio...
CAACTTGCCAGCATTCAAGATTATCATAATCCTGACTGTCAAGCTTATTGAGCCTTTGTTTAATCTTTATGGTTATTACACTGTTTTGCATCTACTATCTTTTTTTAGATCTTACAGGACCTCCTTTTTTTCTTTCTTTTTTATCTACACTTCTATACATAGACCCTAGATAGTTTAAATCCCCCATATCTGTATCATATGCAGAATCAAAACTGCCTTTTGGTCCATATACTATATTTGCTTTCTGAGCATTTATTGCATCTGAATATCTTTTATTATAACTTTTCTGTTGCCCTTCCTGCATAGGTCCTTGCACATCTGTGTTAATTTCATATCCATCTTGAGCTTTAGGTAAGGACTTCTTAAATTCTTTCATAGCACCACCAGCTTTCATGCGTGCTTTAGCATTATTGTCATTAAAGAACTTAAGTGGATTAGGTTTATTATTATTCTTCTTCATGATATTATCCTTTACGCATTTTACTTAATGTCATAGCAAGTCTAGCTCTTTGTCCTAACTTACCACCCTTCTTAGCAGCAGCTGCTAATTTACCTTTAGGAATTGTCTCACCTTTTTTTACTCCAAGTGATTCTCTTAAAGCTCCTGGTTTCTTGATAGCACCTTGAATCCAGTTACCACCTTTCTTAGCTTTAGGAATAACTCCTCTGCCCATAAGAATATCTTTCTGTGTTATCTTACCATCTTTGCTAAAGTCAGGCATTGATGAACCTCCTGTAGCCATTTTACGTATCATAACACATCTTCCATTCTCATCTCTAACCATACCATTTTTACAAGAAGCTTGTACTGCACGGTTAGGTGCAAAGTTTCCACCGAGTTTCATAGTCTCAGTAGTAACTCTTCTATTAGGTCCTGTTTGTCCTGCATTAGGGATGCCGTAGATGTTCATGCCTAGATTACCACCACCTTTAGTAGCTGGAGCAAATCCTGCACCTGGCTTACTAATATTTCTTTTAGCAGTACCACCTTCTGCCATCTTTTTCATTTTAACAGGTCCTCCTTTTTTCATTGAGCCTCCGCACTTAGCACATCCCATTTTCTTCATGACTATATATATAAATATTTAACAATTCCATTTTCTCAAATAATCTTTTGCTTCAGAAGATTCTTCATTAAAATATAATAAATATATTCTAGCAAATTCTAATAAAAAAGGATCATCTTTAAAATGACCTAATCCCATATTGCAATTATTACAAAGCATTCCTCTTACTATATTTTTACTATGGCAATGATCAACAACTAATTTTTCTTCAGAACCACAAATTATACAACTTTCAGTTTTTAATAATTGTTTAAGTTCTTCATCAGATATCATTGATCTATACTGACCTCTTCTTATTTCACTTCTGTAATTCCCTCTACATACTTTACACCAACTATCAAAACCATCTAAAGTTCTTTTATGTGCTGTAAAATATTCATTTGTTCTTGGCTTTTCTATACTACACTTCTTACATGTTTTGTTTTCTGAAAAACCTTTTTCTAATTGTAGTTTATTATTGTACTCTTTTGAACATGATATACTACAAAAAACAGTTTTATTCTTTTTTAAAGTTCTTTCAATATCATATTTACCTCTCACAAAAAGAGTATCACAATGTGTACAATTATATTCTATTTTTTTTGAGGGCATTTTAACAGTTCCATTTTTTTCTTGCAAGTCTTAATCTACTATTTGGATCTTTAGCTGCTTTTGGAAAATTAGCCATTTGCCCTGCAGATCTAGCACAAAAACTCTTACGTCTCTTAGCATCTTTGCTACCAGGTTTAAGTTTTGATGGTTTTGTAGTCACAGCTGTCTGAAGTTTAGAACCTGGATTAGCTGCTCTATAACTTGCTACTCCTTTAGCATTTAATCCACCAGTTGGATTCTTACCTTCTTTTCTTGTCCATGCAGGTGTAGAACCTCCTGTTTTCATTTTTACTGTACCACCTTTAGCTTTTTTAGGTTTAGCAGCAGCTTTAGCTGCAGCAGCAACTCCTGTTTTAAGAGCTTTTGTAGCAACACCAACTACAGAAGTATTTGTTTTATCAGCACCTTGTTTTAATTGCTGTATAGTTTTAGGAACATCTTTCCTAGATACTGTTGTAGATGATAAAGGTTTTTTAGTAAGCTGTGTTGTTACACCTGGTGTATTTTTGTATATAAGGTCTTTAGTTAATTTAAAGTTTTGTTTACCTTTTGAGTATCCAGCTGTATCTAATTTTTCTCTACTAAACGTATTAGCACCCATATAAGATTCTGCAGGCTTGAATCTTGAAATAGTACCACTCTTACTAATGAGTACATTTCCACTAGATCCACCCTTTTGCATTTTAGGTTTCTTACCAGCTTTCTTCATTGAGATAGCTATTGCTGCTTGTTGTGCTCTACTACTTGCCATGACTATAATTTTCTACCAGATGCTATATTATTAAACTCTTTAGCTTTTTCAGCTGCCATTTTCTTTACATCATTCATGAGCTTAGCATTCTTCTGAATCTCTGCTGCTCTTTGTAATGTAGACATAGCAGACTCTACTTCCCATTTTCTCATGTCTGCTTTATTACCTCCTAAAATGGAAATTCCAACTGAAGATGTTGATTTCTTAGCTGGAGCTTTTCTGGTTGTTGTTGTTTTTCTTACTGCCATAACTATACTTTTTTAACCCTTCTTCCCATACCTACTCTAGACTTCTCAGCTTTCTTAGATGCTAGTTTAGAAGGAGTTAGTTCATACTTGGTTTTTGGTGTTTTACTTGAAACCCGTTTAGTGGGGCGGCAGTATTCATTCTTTCCACCAGCCCCACAAGGTTTCCCTGATTTAGTATCTTGCCATTTCTCAGCTTGCCATCTTTTAAGCTCAGCACCTTTTTCTGTCTTTCTTACAGTACCAGATTTCTTCCTACACTTAGCAATTGCTTGTGAGGCTCTAGCTGAAGGAAATACAGCATACCTTGCTTTTACACTATGATAGCACGAGTCTTTAGGCATCTTTCTTTTTTCTCTTCCTTGGAGCTTTTGTGACTACAGGTTCTTCAGTAGTTTCTACTACAACCTTTTTTCTAGGAGCTCTAGGTTTTGATACTTTCTTTTCTACAGGTTGCTCAACAACAGGAGTTTCTATAACTTCTTCTACTACTTCTACAGTTTCTTCAACTGGAGTCTCAACTACTTCCTTTTCCTTAACAGGAGTAATTAAGGACTGTAGATGATTTCTAATAGTGTTATACTGAGAAACAACCTTAGTCATTCTCATAAACTCCTTTGTAGATCTGATTATTCTTTTCATATTATTTTCTTTTTATCATGCCTCCTTTTTGCATTTTTTTATTCATCTGTTTTTGAGATCTAATTCTACCTTGAGAATCATAAACAGATTTTGAATAGCGTGGTGAGGATTCAATTTTTTTAGTAGATGATGGAATACCTGGATAACCTGGAGTACCACCCTTTTGCATTTTCTTAACAGCACCACCTCTTTTTGCAGCAGGTGTAGCTTGTGATGGAGGAGTATTAACACCACCAGTTCCTCTACTTGATGCTACTTTAGAAGCTGAAGCTTTAGCATTAACACCAGAAGTAACACCTTTTGAGCCAGCAATTTTTTGATAAGAAATATTAGAGTTAGGATTAACCATCCCTCCTGTCTTCATTTTTCTTTTTATCATACCACCTCTTTTCATTTCTGTAGATTTTACTTCAGCTTCTTTTTTCTTTTTTTCTTCTTCAGCTTTTTTAGCTTTTCTAGCTTTAACTGCATCTCCAATAACTTTACCTGTTATACCAGCAATAGCAGAACTTAAAATACCTAAACCAATTTTAGAACTCTTAGTACTAAAAGGTTTAGGTTTTGCAGGTAGGGTACCACCATCTTGCATTTTTCTAACAGCACCACCTTTTTTCTTTAAAGTTGGACCTTCACCCATTGCCTTAGCTCTTGTACTAGCAGCTCTTCCCGCAGCATTCTGGTATTCTTCTTTAGTCATTGGACCCGTAGGAATTTTTTTACCTGTATACTCATTAGTATAAGTTCTTACAGATGAGTCTGTATCATAAAGTTTTTCTGCAGCAGCTTGATTTCTAGCATAAGAAGGTGTACCACCTTTCTGCATTTTTTTAATACCACCTTTTTTCATCATGGTTTTACCATACATGGCTTTAGGCATTTTAGTTTTAGTTTTCATTATATATACAAATTATGAGTTCCACAACTTTTCAATCCTGTTATTAAGATCTTTGAGAATATCCTCATTTAAAGGGTTCTTCAAGTACTCAATAACTTCAGATGTGTTTCTACCCATCATAGTGTTTGATTTCACATGATAGATATGTCCATCTGTCTTATTAATAATATACTTAAAAAATATGGAATCTTTGACAATTGCTTTAACTTTTAATGTCTCCATATCCATAGAAGCTGCTTCTAGGAATCCTTTAGCCGCTCTCTCTTTATTGTTTTCAGTACCATCACCATTGATATGTCTATCCATGTTATCATAGATGATATCATTAGGTGTGTGTTTTTTATACTGTACACTAGCTAAGTCTACTGCTTTAGCAATGTAGAAAAGTTTTGTGCTATTCTTATCATACAGTTTTTGAAGTTCAGATAATGCTTTGTTTTTAAGCTTCTTGTACTCCGTCTTAACACCTGCAGTTTCTTGTTCTTTATCAAGATAGAATTTTGGTGGAACAGCTTTTGATCTAGCTTCATCATAGTTTTTTGCTACAATAGAAAATCCTCCAGCTTCAATTGCATAAAGTTTAATTCTATCAAATGGATCTTTAGGATCTAGGTATACTGGCTCATTACCACAAGATATAGATATCTTATTCCAGAACTCAGCATTATCAGGTTTAAGTAACTTAACATTATTCCAGAAGTGAGTATCTTCTACATCAAGAACATTTGCTGCTAATTCTTTTTCTAACTCAGCAATTGCTATTCTAATTTGTTTTACTCTAGCTACTTTTTGTTCTTCTGGAAGTAGTTTAATTTCAGGAGCAAATTCATTTAATCCAGTAAGATACTGAACTACTCCATTTCTTTCAATACAAGCTAATTGTTCACTGTGAGTCACTCCATCAAATAGAGAAAGATTATAAATTTCTAATCCCATGTTTGATACAGATCTGTCAAAATATGGTTTAATAGATATAGGAGTTTTTCTGTTCTCACTAGTCTGAACCATTGTAAAGTTTACATTTTCCATTTTATTTGTTGGTTTTTATTTGTTGGTTTTAAAAAATTAAAAAAAAGGGGAGGTGTTTAGTCTCCCCCTTTTCCTGAGATATATATTAGAATGATCCACCAGTAATTGGATTTCTCATAACAATCTTAAGAACCTTAGTAGGATCCTTAACCCAGATAGCTGGCATTGTTTGAGACATCATTACACGGTACCCATTGAATTGTCCAGAAGACTGGAACCCTTGAGTTCTTCCCATATAATCCATTGTACCATTCTGATACCACCACTTCAATTGGTTATCCCAAGAAAGTTTCAACAAGAAGATGTTGTCATTAGTGTTATCAGTGATATCAAAGATAATGAATGAGTAAGAAGACAATGGGAATCCATCAATGATTGGGTTCTCAATATCATTAGTATGAACATTGTCAAATGCTGGGTTAAGAACAAACTTAACATTTGCCAAGAAAGGAATCACATATGAAGTATATGCAAATCCAAAGTTCAAGTCCATACCTTTACCAGTAATTGCACCGATGTCAGCAGCCTGGATAAGAAGACCAGAAGAGATAGCTTCTCTTTTGATAGCTTCATTAACCATTCTCATACCACCCATACCAGTCTGAACTACTAGAGATCTCTTTGGATCTGGACCTTGGAACTCAACCTTACCATTGAAGAAGTTATAGATTTCTCCACGGAATAAGTCAAGTGTAAAGTTATTCTTGTTGTATACTCTTTTGAATGAGTTATCCAACTGCTTCCAAAGACCCACAGACAATCTGATATCATCTGGACCATCTTGCTTAACTCTACCTCCTTGTCCCCACATCAAGTAAGTCTCAATGTCAGAAGCAATTTTGCTCAAGTGAGCAGCTTCCATATTGGTCAAGAATGTACGTGAAAGATTACCATTATCAAATGCTTTCTTCACAGAGTCTTTACCCATAACTTTTACCATGTCCTCAAGAGATGCAATGGATGGATCAAGACCCTTATCAAATGTTCTCCAGATTTCAGTAACAGGTACAGTACCATCTGCATTCATTCCACCTTTAATCATCAAGTCTGCACGAGAAGAGATTGAATAGTGAACGTGAGCTTCAGCACCACCTACATAGTTATAGAATTCACGGAATCCAGCATTAGTGATGATGTCAGAAAATCTTTCACCATACTCACCTCTTGCAGAACCTTTACGGAATACTTTAGTACCATTAGCAAGATACCTGTTCTCTAAGAACTTGTAGTTGTCATTGTTTACAAGTTGAACAGTATAGATGAATCCGTCACCTACAGGAAGAATATCTTCTTGAGTAACATACATCTCCACACCATTGTACTTGTCATAAGTCAAGATATCTCCGTGACCAAACTCACGTTTGTTAATCTTGATTTTGAAAGTAGTACCATCTACACCTTTGAACTCATTAAGAGGCTCAATGTCTTCAATGATATATGGTAGATCAATAGAGACAGGAGTCTGCCACTTATACTCTCCACGAGCATTGTCTACCATGATTACATTCTTTCCTCCAAATGAGGACATCTGATAAAGGGGCATCTCTACTTTCTGTGCCATAGCCCAAAGGTCTACTGGGCCCAGATCCATAGGTTCTGCATCCTTCAACATGTTTGTTAAGTGGTAAGAATCCACGTGTGACGTAGCATTGTATGCAGTGTCACGCAGGAATATACCATTGTTTAAAACTGGAGTTGCCATTGTTTATTTGTTTATTTATTAGTTACTAGTTAAAAGCGTTTAAATATATTGTTTTGTTGTCTAGGAATAGTTCTTTGTGGTGCTTTCTTAGATCTTGTTTCTTCTTGATCAGTATTAGTAGAAGATGTGATTTTTCTTTGCTCTTCTGTTTTTAATTTTCTTACTGTATCTTCTACAGCTTTTTTACCACCTTGATCTCTTACTTTACCTTTATACCCATCTGGATCTGCAAGTAACCATAATGCTTCTGCAATAAGATCATGTCTTGGTTCTACAAACTGATACTTCTCTAATAGGTGACCTAGTAAGTTTGTTGGTCTTCCAGATACTGAAGGATAGTTTGGTTGTACTAATCCAGAGTAAAGCATACTTTGCACTTTCTTATCAAGCTTAAGTCCACCAACTTCTCCAGCTACTAAAGTATTATATACGCTATCAGTATAATACTTTGCTTGCTTCTCTTGCTGTTCTTTTCTTGCTTCTTGTTCAGCTAGTTGTCTTGCAACAATCTCTTCTTGCATTCTATCTAACTTTGGTTTAAACTGTTTAGCTTTTTGAGCAAGCTTATCCATGTCTTTCCAGTCAGTGATTTCTTCTTCAATCTCTTCTGGATTACCATCAGCAAAACCTGTAGTATAAAGATACTTTCTTACTATCTCTTCTTGATGGTACTCATTCTCAGGATCAAGTTCTATAACTTCTTCTACATGAGCAAGAGTTCTAAACAAACCTTTAAGATCTTGTCCACCATCTGCTACATACTTAGCAGCAATCTTTAACTCTTCCGGTAAAGCATTAAAGAATTCTTTTGGGGTGTTTTCTCTTACCTTATTTTCCCTTTCTTGGAAGTTAGCTTCAAAGAGTTCTCTAAAATCTTTAGTAGTGTAATCTTCTAAAGATTTGTCATCATCAAAAGGCATAAGAGTTCCTTCCTCAATCATCTTCAGAGCTAACTCAGCTAAACCAGACTTATCAATCTTAGGTCTCCCTTTATTACCAGTTTCTTCTTCCTGTGTAATTAGATTGTCTAGTTCTGCAATTGTTTCAGCTACTTCAGCTTTTTCTTCTGGAGTTGAACTATTATCAGACTTGTCAATGAACGCTAAATCAACAGCACCTTCACTTGAGAATACTGTTTTTTTCTTTTCTTCTTCCTCTCCATCTGCAGGTAGCATTATGCTTTCTGCACCAGGAGCTCCAAAGATCTCATCCAAATTAACATCAACTTGTTCTACCTTTGTAGAATCTACAGTCTCTGCTGTTTCATTTACATTTTCCATTTGTTGGTTTTATGTTGGTTGTTTAATATAATATACAGAAATTCTTTTTAATAAACTTCTAAAATTTATTTAGCACCATTCTTTTTTGGCATTATATAGCTATTCCTTATTCTTCTTATTTGAAGAAGAGTTATCAAATCTATTTTTATTCTCTCTAGCTATTTGTAATTGAGTGTCAGCTATCTCTCTTTGACTTTGAATCTTTTCTCTTTCAATTTCAGCTTTTGAATTCTGAACCTGCTGCTTATTAGACTCTTTCATTCTTTCAATATCAGTCTGTTCTCTGTATTGCTCTGATTGTCTAATCTCACTCATAGCATCTCTATAATCTGACATTTCATTCTTATTGACATCAGCCATAGAACCATAACCAGCAGCTCTGATCTCAGCAACTAAGATATCCCTTTGTCTATCTTTCTCTTTCTCAGCTGCTACAGCATCAATCTTCATTTTCTCAAGTTCTTGTTGAGACTGTTGTTGTTGCTGTTGCATTTGTTGCTGACTCTGCATTTCTTGTTGCTTTGTTTGCTGTTGTTTCTGCTCAGAAGACTTGAGTGCATTATTAAGTTCAGATAATGAATCAGACTGAATTACTTTACCTAAGTCATATATAGAGGCTCCCATAGTATTATTAGTCATAGCCATCTGCTTAAGTTGTTCTAACACAGCTCTATTATTAGCTGTTGTAGTACAGAAGATGTTTAAGTCTCTGAGTAATAAATCAGTACCATTAATTTCAAAGTTTACTTTCTCATCTGCTGTAGTAGTATAAGTAAGTCTTGCAGATGGTTTAGTAGAATGATAGTACTGTGCTAAGTCTGTACGCATTTGGTGTACTCTAGGCATTAAGTAATCACAGTGCTGGATAAAGAACATTTCTGTTTGAGCATATGATGCTGATACAGCTTGTTCTACACCAGTAGCAGTCTGTTGAGATAGTTGTTGACCCATACGTTGTGGATTAACACCTATTACTTCATATGCTTGTTGCTTAAAGTAATTAGCAAGTTGTATCCTAGACATAAGTCTCTCAGTCTGGGATAAGTCTAGTTTTTGAAAATGCTGGAAGTTTAATGCATTCTCTGTATTTGTAATAGAAGTATCCAGAGGTAACATCTGGAAATTCTTCATTGCTACATATGCTTTAGCTAGATTACCTTTCCCCCAATCTTCTCCTAATGAGTGTCTTGGTAAAGTGTTCTGGTCAAGCATGATAATAGTACCTAACTCATCTACTAGTATATCAGCAATTTGGTTATTTACTATGTTATATGCAATTTGATATGGCTTCATTAAGTCAAGTAGTGCAGTAGACTTAGTATTTCTATCAGAGAATACAGATCCTTCTACTGGTAACTTACTTCCATATAGACTACTATCACCTTTAAACTGAAACTTAAGTGGGCCTATTTTATTCTTTTCTACACCTATGTAGATAGGAGTAAATCCTCCAGGGTTATTCATACCCCAGAATGATGGGATGTTTGGTCCAATCTTAACTCCTCCCCAAACTTCATTAATCCAAATCCAATCAATGTGTTCACCAAAGATTATATTGTCTTTAGTTTTATTTTGGAAAAGTCTAGTATCATAGATAGGCTTATCTGTTATCTTATAGTCTTCTGTTATTATTTCAGTGGATACCTCTCCTGATTCTGATACTTTTGTAAGGTGACCCACTTTCCTTTGAGACTTCCAGTAACAAGTGGATACTCTAAGTAAGTATGCGGTACCTGCTACGTTATAGTCTTCTCCTTCAGCTAGTATCTGTGATATAACATCTCCTCCTTCTAATACAGAACCTGATACCATAGATGTGTACTGACGGTATGCAAGTGAAGGTAAGTTAGTATTCCACTCATGTGTCTTGGTAGCATCATAATATGAACCATCATTCTGCATACCACCTATGTTATATCCTGCTGATCTAATAGGGTAAATAGCTTCTAATGCTTCTAGTTGCTCTTCAGTCATTAGATATCCGTATCTATCAATAACATCAGCTACTGTATACATGTCAGTTTTTCCTACCCAGTTTGCTTGAGAAATATATCTAGCATCTGGAGACTTATGATAGAATGATAATACTGGATTCCAGAGTTCTACTTCATAATCATCCTCCATCATACGGAAGTGCCAAAACTCTCTATCTGTAATGAGCATGTCTCTGAAACCTCTTTCCTCAAGCTCATCCATCTTAAATCTTTCAACATCTACCTTATGCTGGTGTGATGCCCACTGTTCTACCATAGATCTGTAGTCTTTCTTAAAGTACATTTCTATTTCTGGTAGCTGCTTTAATGCATCATCAGATGTTTGTTGAGTAGCTTCTTCTGAAGAAGGATCAAGTCCCTGCTCCATCATAGCTGCTACTATTTTTATTTTAGCATCAGATAAGAGAACTTCTTCTACAGCAGCTCTCTTTTGCTCCATCATTTCATTGTAAGAGAACTCATCTACTGCACGGTATGTAAGCTTAGTTGATCTCTTAGCAAACTCAGCTACTAGAACATTAATTACATTGGGTATAATAGGATAGAACTTGAGTTCAAGTGCAGAGTTATCTTCTTTTGTTAAAGTCTCTACAATGTCTCTATACTCATTGTCCTCTTCAATAATATAATCTGACTTGTCAATTACACCTTTTGCTAGTTTATAATTCTTCATTAATCTTCTAGCATTCATGCGGATTTGTTTCAATCCATTCCATTCCAACCAGTCTAGATTCCATGCAGCCCACTCCTGATCCTTCTGGTCTTTTGGTAAAAACTGAAGAGGTTGGGTAATACTACCCATTCTATTGTGTTGTACTTTGGCTCCCTTCTTAAGCTGTAGACTATTATATACTTGCATCTGCTAAAAACTTTAAATTGAATTTGTTTTTCTTAATGAGTCTAGTCATATGAGAAGGAGATTTTTTAAAAACTCTTGCAACTTCATTTATTGAAGTATAAATATGATTAGTTTCTGTATTAATTACTTTTTTTCTTGTCTTTGAATATATCTTTTCTTTTTCTTCATCTGATTTTACTCTACCTTTTTGAGCAGAAGCAATTATCATCTTTTGAGTATCCGGTATTTTTTTACCAAAATTTGGGTTACCTTCTCCTTGCATTTTTATTTTAAAATACTCTTTTCTCTCATCTGACCATTTTATACCATACTGAGGATTTTTTATACCAAGTTTTGCCTCAGAAATTTTTTTTCTAACAACAGAATTAGGATTATACATTCCTTCTCCACCATCTGTTAAGTTAACAAGAGATATTCCAAAGGATTTATAAAGACTAATAAATTCTTTTTCTTTTTTACAAGCAATGTTCCAATCAAGCTCATCTAAAATAATTTCTACCTTATAATCAGTTTTGTTTGTGACACTTACCCAATACCTATTTCTATTATACTTAGAATAAGCACGTTTAAATTTAGCATCACTACCTATACCAATATAAAACGGTGTGTTAGTATCTTGTCTTATATGTCTATACACATATGCCATTTATTTAAAGTTTTTGAATGCGGATCTTTTAAAACTTTGCCCCATTACATTTCTACCCTTTCCCATATGTCTGAAAGGGGTATGAGATAATTTATACAAATTTTCTGACTTTTGCAAGTTTTTAGAGGCATCATCCATTATTATATCTTTAGCAAAACCTCTATTAGATTGCTGTATTTTCATAAATGCTATAAGTGCAGCAAAGGATACAAGACGGTCAACATTGAGTCCTTCTTGATAAGCCTGCATTTCTTTGAGTAGCATTTGATCAGGTATTCTTTCTATACCATAGTGAGTCTTAACTACAGTACCATCATCTTTAGTTATGGTATCTAACTCTTCTCTTATGTATTCAATAGCATAAGATATTAGATGTGACTTAAATAGATTACCTGTGTTTCTCCATCCATATTCCTGGAATACATTAGCATTTGCACCTAGATCTTTTAAGAATAAAATCTGAGTTCTTGGTACAAGATACTTTTGTTTCTTTCTAGATATCATGTACTGTATAAAAAGAGATATGTTATTCTCTATAACTGTCCATGCATTATACCATTCTATGATAAGTTCTAGTTTCTCATGTGTCTTCTTAATATCATCAAATCTACCACACCAGGCTGCTACAATTTTATCTTGTTCTATATAGTTTTGTACTTCACCAGCTAAATGCTTTTGTACTTCAACTGTTGCTTTCATTACATATATAGAACACAATGATTCTGAGGTAGTTGTCTTTCCTTCTGATACAGGGTCAATAGATGCATAGTAGTGCTTATTAAACACTGGATCTTTAATAGGTCTTTCCCATACTACAAGTGTTCCTGTTTTATCCTCTGTCTTTTTAGATACAGGAAAATCAAGTATAGGAAGTTTACTAGTTTCTTTTACTTTAGGTAAGCCATTCTCATCTCTATATATATCTAAGAACTCATATGAATATTCTTTTTCTTCTACTCTTCTTAACTGTGCGGCTACTAAGTTCTGTGGAAATACAGATGCCTTTCTATAAGCAAATGCTTCTTCTATATTTCTAGGATGCTGTGATATCCTTAACTGATACTGTTCTGGAGATAACTCTTTCTTCCAGGTTATAAACTGTTCATCTAGTGCGGCTAATGCTTCTGCAACAAGTGAATTACCAAACTCATCTATGTGAGGTGGCATAGACCATTGCTCAGGAATAAATAGTCCTGATCTACCTATAGTATGATTCTTATCTATAAGGTTTGTATCTACTGCATATATATCATTTGCCTCTGGGTTAAGCACCATTTCTTTTAATGGTTCACATTGATCTAAATCACCAACTGACCCTGCTGCTATAAACATACCTGTAGTAATCATACCAGATCTCATTGCTGGTCTGATATACTCATATGTCTGATCCATCTTAGGTGCAATACCTGCTTCCTCATGGAAGAAGAACTTTACTGGTCCACCAACACCATTAGTAGGATCTTTCTCAAATGACATACCTTGTATTGTACCTTTGAGACCTACCTCAGCTTTTCTATCTCCTTTTCTTACTTCAATCTTTTGCTGCCACATCATTACTTTGTGTGGAGTCATTGGTCTATACCATGCTGTGTGCTCATTTAAGAAAGCTGCATATTCATCTAAGAACTTCCATGTACCTTTCTCATTGATATAGTCCTTAAGAGATGCTCCCATCTTTAGAGTTACTCCAGCTTCAAACCACAATTGATTTATAAACTTAGCGGCATGAAAGTATGATGAAGCTATCTGACGTTTCTTAAGAATAGCTGAATGTCTATAATGCATTTCTGCTAATAGCTCATATAAAGCCATATGGTACTGAGCATCACGTATTTTAGCAAAGTCAAACTTCTGTTGTTCTTTATCAAAGATTGGTAAGAAGTTTAACCACATATAGTAGTCTCTGGTTATATACCATTCATCTCTACCATCCTTAACTATTATACCTTGTCTGCATTTAGCTTTCTGATCATCCCAGTATGATATAAAGTCTTTAGACTTAAATGGTGCAGTACAGTAAACTTTGTTTTGTCTAAAGATTCTTGATTGCTCATTAAAGACATCTGCAGTTACTTGGTTAAATCTGTACTGACCAGGTTCTTTAAATATTGTAAGTAAGAATGTAGTAAAGTCTTGTCTACTAGAAAAGTCTGTAGTAGTCCATGTACCATTGTCCCAAGTGGGTATATTATTCCAAAACTCCATTACATATCATATGCTAAACCTTGACCACCTCTTACTCTACTAGATTGCTCCTCTTGAAGATCTTTATATACACCTTTAAAAGATGCTCTTATTTGATCAAAGTTTTTTGCTGCAGCAATTAAAGAATTTATGTTTCCATCTCTTCCTGCAGTTATTTGAGTATGTTCCATATATCTAGCTAATCTATCTAACATAGATGCCATACCTTTATATGCTCTTGCTGTAGGAGTAGCATACATATCTTCACAGAACTGTAGTGCTAGTTTTATAGCTTGATCTTCTGAAGAGAACTCAGCTTCTATTTCTTCTAGCACAATCTCTTCTTTATCAATCTCAGGAGTATGAAAGAATGGATTCATATCCGGATTAGGGCAAGTCATATAGAACAGATACTGATATACTTTAAGATAGTCTTCTGGATACTTATCCATTATTCTTTTAAGTGTCTTAAGTGTATAACAATGTTCTGTGGGTACTACTGCACCATTCTGAACATCAAAGAGTCTTACTAACATTTTAACCTACGTGTTTTTTAAATATATTGGTTTGCTTATCTTTCTTAAATTTAAAATATTGTTTTATAAAGATGTATCTCAAAGCATCAATTAGGGAAGTAGCTTTATATTCAGTACTAATATCTTTTGAAAGAACAGACCACTTTGTATTCTTTACAATATTGTTATTAATGATTGGAACTCTCCATGATTCATCAGGCATCATATAAAAATTTTTTACTAGTAGATATTTAGAGGTTGTCAGTTTAACATCACCTGCTAAAATAAGATCTTTACGATCTTGTCTTTTATTAAAAAATTGTAACATGCTATTTACTTTTAATTGAACTTCTATTATCATGTAACCAGTGTATGACTGATATTACTTCCTCTTTTAAATAAGGTACTTCTATTGGTATAACTTCTTTTACAATAGGATCACCTTCTGGAGAATACTTTGTAATTGGGTATCCATACTCATCTTTACCTTCTTCTTCAAACTTGATATGATGAATAAAGATATTTCCTGGTTTTAATTTAGGATTATGCTTTATTATAATATACATATAAATGCTGAGTTGTAAAGCATAGTGATAAAAGTTGCAATCATCTAAACTATCTAATGGAGATAACATCTTTTTAGACATTCCCTCCCAATCTTTAAATGACTCCTTTACTATTTCTTTGTTTGTCTTATAGTCAATAATATGTACTCTGCTATTTACTACTTCTACTAAATCTGACTGTCCACATATTCCTGCTGACTTTAGATATACCATATGCTCAGGGTATATACCATCTGTAAGCTTTTGTTCAGGTGCTTTCTTTTTCTCACCATCTATTATAGGCTTATATACTGGTATAGGAAGTCCTTCTCTTTCAATAGAACTTAGAGAACATAAGTCATCTTCTCTTTGATTATGATAGAATGTACCAAGTGTAAGTGCTCTTTCTGATTCTGCTTTCCATAGAGCAAGTATCTTTTTTGGTTCTAGTCCATACCACTTTGACTTCTTAGATTTAGATACTCTAGCAGCTACCTTCTCAGAATCAAAAGGTTCTTTGAATTGGGAAACAAGTGATGTAACACTTATCCATCTTATGTCTTCAGAAGAGTCTAAGCTTTTGTAGCTATGATCTTCTGCATTGAATATTATACTCATTACTTAAGTTTGTCTAATTCATCTTCTTCTTCTTCAGTGATTACAGCATACCACTTATTTGCTGGACATCCTGATGATAAAGATCTTGTTTTAAAGCTTAGAGAACATCCACATAGCATACAACAAGGTTGCGTACCAGGTATTGCACATTCCTTACCTATAGAGTCTTTTGAATCACATGAGTTACAAACTTCCATTCTAACTCTAGCAACATCTTCTACAAACTCATTACGAACTAATCTATTCTTGATCCCCTCCAGTATCTGAGCTTTGTTCTCCCATATCTGTGCAAATTTCCCTTTCATCTCTAAATTTATTTCTAAGTTCAAGAAACTCATCAATTCTCTTCTGAGCCTCTAATAATTTATTAAGCTTATGTTCTGCTACCTTTTTATTGTGGTAGTTTACAAATGTTTCATTATTAAAAATCTTCTCGTAAGTTCTATATTTTTTTATTCTTGTTTTTACTAAAGTGGTTCTTAATAAAAAATTTCCTAAACCAGGTAAGTTTACTTTCAATTGATCTAAGCTTGAAAGAGTCTTCCTTACTTCTTTGTAATAAAAACTAACTATATTGTCAATCATAGATTCAGGTAAATCTAGTTGTTCAGATAGTTCTTTATACAATATCTTCGGTTTCTTTGGTATCATATCCTAGAAATTTATAATCAAGTAATACAGTGCCTTCTGTTTGAATTTGCAAATTAGGGTTAAGCATTACAAGCTTTTTATTACTGCTATCTTTTATTACAAGATTATTTTTCTCAGCTTTATTTATACAGTTTCTAACTGTTTGTGGAGACTTAAATATCCACCCTTCTTCCGCAGAAGCATCATAGCAAAAATGAGTTAGTTCAATAGGTTCATTAAAACTTAGTAATGTCAAACAATCTAAATCAGAGTTACTCACTGTTATGTTGTTTATATAACAGTGAGTAAGTATCTGATATTTAACAATATTCCATTTTGGCATCTTGACGCGTTTCTGCACTTGATTAACTAGTGCCATAACTACATCTTCCTAAGTTTCTTCTTCTGTTCTGTTTTGATTTCCTCCTTAAGATTTTCTTTAGCTGCTTCTTCACCTTCTAAATCTTCAGGTGGATTAGATAACATTGCATGTTGCATCTGAAGCTTAATTCTTTCAAATCTTGCAGCATCAATTTTTAACAGCATTTCTTCATATTCAAACTGAGCATTCAAGTACTTCATTGACTCAGTGTAGAATTGAAACATCTGCTCTTTTCTTTGCATTAACTCCTCTGCAGTTAACTGTTGTTCTTGTGTTGGTTCTTCCATAACTTCTATGTGTTTATTTACACAAATATATGAAATAAGTTTAAATAAAATATGTTTAAACAAAAAATCCAGGTGAATCAACACCTGGATCTCAGTATCAGATAGTTACTATTATCTGTTCTTAACTGTAAGATTGAAGATTGTAAGTAAATAGAAATCTCTGGAAATGTCAACCTCTATGGTCATTACATCAAGGAACCCTAATCTAAATCTAAAAGCAAACTTATCCCATTGCTTTGTCCTTGCTTTCCATCCATTTCTAAACTTCATATTACTTCTTATCTACAATTGACCAAATAGTACCTGCTAAAGCAATAGTACCTCCAATAAGTTCATTAAGCACAGACTCATCAATGGCTCCTTTTACTACAAGGAAACCTCCAACAAAAGTTAGGACGTGTCTTGCTACTCCTAGGATTTGTTCTTTTTTCATAATTATTAATTTAAGTTATAAACTGAGCAGCATATCAATCAGCTCCTGCTGCGGGAACATATCTACTTTTCCTCTAATTACATTAGTATGTGAGTACATACCTGGATTCTTTTCTGCATATGCTAGATTAAGTACATCAAAGCCATCTGCACCCTTTTCTTTAACCCACTCTACTAGACCTACTCTAGGGTCAATATTATATCTCTCAGCGCAGTATAGTATCCAGTTTCTAAGAACTTTAATTTGCTCATCTGAATATCTATGCCATTGCTTATATCCTCTAAATGGTTTAGCTAGAGTTACTATCTGAGAAGGATCAGCTTTAACTCCTACATATGTTTTACCATCTTTAATACCACCAAAGTTACATACTTCAATAGCTACAGAGTTTCTATGCATTACAGAGTTTCCTGTACCAGTATGCCATCCATATCCAAATTCAGGAAATACTTGGATAAGCTCTCCGTCAAACTTAGCATTACTGTCTTTTACAGATTGTCCTCCTAATACAAACTCAGTACCTACGTTACCTCTTGTATCTCTAGCCCACATATCAGCTACTTGGTAAGGATTATGCCATCCTGCTGTGTGGTGTAAGTATATCCATTGTTTCTTTACAGGACCTTTAAAGTAAGTTCCTTCAGGCATGAAGTACTTCTTTATCTCAAGAGCATTTTCTACTTCTTGGTTTTCTGCATTATCAGTATTTAGAATACCCATTACAGCCCAGGTCTTTTCTCCTACAATACCATCAGGTAAAAGACCTACTTTCTTCTGGTAGCTTTTTACTGCAGATTCAGTCTTTGATCCAAAGATACCATCTACTGTAAGTTTTAGAAACTCTTGAAGAGTCTTTACTGACTCTCCTTTGCTACCCTTTTTTAATACAATTGTCATGTTGGTTTTTATTTAGTTATCTATTTAGTATAAGCTGCTTTACTGCATCTGAAAGCTCACTTACATTTCTTGCAAGACTCTTGATTTCTAACTGAGTTTGCTCTTGAATAGCTTGATACTTAAGTCTTGACTCTTGTTCTACAAGTTCAATTTTACCTTTGAGTTTTCCTTGTTCTTCTGTGTTTTTTCTAACATCATTGTGGACTAGTCTGAGGAAGTAGCCAATGATTAATGTTGCTGTACCAATGATGAACATTGTGATATCTGCTGTGCTCATTTTCTAAAGATTGCGTTAACTATAATATAAAAAGCTAAGAATGCTATAATAATAGCAAGTATCCAATAGAATACTTTCTTCCAAACAGGAGTCTCCTCATATATTCTTACAGGAACTTTTCTGTCTATAATTTTTTCAATATATACTGTATCACACTGTCCTTGGATATAGACTTTATTATATCTATCTCTCCAGACTTTGATTTTAAGTTGATCCTTTTCTAGGTATATGGTATCCCAAAGTTCTTCTATATCAACTACTGTGTCTATTCTTACTTTTGGAACTGTAATTCTTATTGTATCACGGATTACTACTGAATCAATATTAGTTAACTCAGGATGCTTTTTTAGCAAATGTTCCAGTCTCCTTTGTGGAGAACAAGATGCTAATAACAATAAGAGTACAAACAAAAATCTCATATATATAATATACAAAATATTTTGCAATATACGTAAAAATGCTTAGTCTATTCTTTTGTATCTTAAAATTGAGCCTTTCATTGTTCTAATTGTAAAACCATTACTTCCAGCTCTATGTTGAACATTTAATAATGCATTTGCTGAAGTTACAAATACGCCATATATTTTAAAAAAATGAGGATTGGAAATATTATTCGCTTGACCACTTGATAACATCAAAGATGAAGTTGCGACAGAATTATTTATACTGATAAAATTAACCCACTGGTTTGATTGATTTCTAAAACCTTGATTTCTGCCCAACATATTGCCACTATTTACATTGAATAATATGCCTATATCCGTACCCGAACTACCACATCCGTAATAAATATCTAACTCAACGCTGTAAACTCCATTGGCAACAACAGAAAAAGAAAATTCAGTTACATTTGAAGGTGTTGAAGAACTTGTATCTTGGTTTGCACTCTTCACTATAGTAGTCCATCCAGCTGGGTCAGGTGAAGTTACTGTAAATGTTCTATTTGCAGATAAATCTTGTGTAGTTCCATTAATGGTTAAGGTTCTAGCAAGAGGAACATATGTAGAAGCTGCTGTTGCAGATGTGAGATATGGTGATAGTGCTGCAGATGTTATAAATCCAGATGGATTAGTTGCATCATATGGTGTATAACCAAGTGCTGTTGTAACATCTAGAGATGTAATACCAGATATATATCCAGCTGGATTAGTAAGTGGATAATAAGTTGCTGCTGCTGCAGCTGATGTAAGATAAGCAGATAAGCTAGATACTGTAGCTATAAGAGATGTATCTACAGAAAGGACATTAGGAGAGAGCTCTTGCAAACCATATCCTGCGGCAACTGCTTGTGCTGCATTAAACTGTACATAGTTTATAGCTGTAGTTCCTATTGTAATTGTACCTGTAGTATTTAATATAAAACCATAACCTCCGTAAAGAGTCCCTTGTTGTATAAATGTAAAGTCTCCATTTTGAAGTTCTCCTGCTGGAGAGTTATCTGCATCTGAAGATCTTGTTAGTACCCACGGAGTAGATACAGATCCGGTATTAGTTACATCATATATACCATTCTGTAGTCCAGATGATTGTTGCCATACAAGAACTCTATCTCCTAAAACTGGAGTATGAGAATCAATTATTAATGCTCCATTTACTGTAGAGGTTAATGTAGCACCTACACCAGCTATTCCATTTAAGTATGTAGCAGATAGATTACCTGTTGTAGCTACATGACAAGGGGAGTGAAAGTTTATACCTGCTGATATGTTATCTACATACTGTTTAGTTGCTGCATGAAGAGATGCTGTAGGATCTGAGAATAATGTTAGATAACCTAACATACTATCTCCAGATTGATTAACTGGAGTATAACCTAATGCAGTTGTTACATCTAGAGATGTTATTGCTGTAAGATAGCCTGCTGGATTACTAACTAAAGGATAATATAAACTATTATATGTTGAAGTACCATTAGACCAGTTTACTGTAGGATTAGGATAAGTTCCTGTTAAGTCTCCTCCTGCAGGTCCTGATGGAGATCCTCCTGCACCACCAAGAGTTTTTAACTTACCATCTGATTTGGTTACAGTAATTTTTCCTGCACCAAATTTATTACCATCCTTGTCTATCAGTTCCATTATGAAACATCTAATAGTAATAAGTATGTTGTGTTAGCTATAGTAGCTGTCACAGATAATTTATCCCTACCCTGAAGTAAATATTGTGTATCATCAGATATAGAATCTCCAGGATCTAATGTAAGATCATACAAGTTAATTGTACTAGCTAGAGAGAAGTCATACTTAGATACTGTAACAGAATATGCAACAGGATTGTAAAACTTGAGATACTTTACTCTAGCAGTAGTACTAGGTCCTACTACATATAGGTCATTAGAACCAACAGATAATACTCCTTGTATAGTAACTTCAGCCATTATACTTCATATGCTTGTAAAGCAATATCTACCATTCCTGGAACATCTGAATCATCCCATGTATCAACATAAGGCATGTCTTCCATTCTTACACCAAAGATAGCACTAGGTACTGTTAGTGTTATATCTACTGATAGAAGCTTATCAATAGCTTTGTCACCAATTGTATTCATATTAATTGAAACAGTAGGATTAACTATTTCTACATTAAATTGTGGGAATATGTAAGTTGCCATGTTATGTTAAAGTTGTTCCAGTTACTGTAAATGTTCTACAAGGAATATATTTTACTGATGCTGCTTTTCCTGTATATATAAAACTAGTTCCTGCATTAGTAAAATAATATGCAATTGTAGAAGCTCCATATAAAGTTGTTGAGGTCCAAAGTTCAAACTCAGTTATATTAAAAGGTGAATAGTTTAATCTTCTTGTATAATCAGCACCACCTTCATAATTCATTATGTTCATCAATTCCCGGATATTTGTTAATCTCCATCCAGTAGTAAATGAACCTATACTAACTGCTAAAGCTCCATCAATTGCATTATCCCAAGGAACAGCTAAACCACTTACTGTTCTTCTATATCCTAATACATTAGTACCATTATATGTACTCCAATCTATTACAATGTTGTTAGTATATGTTTGTGTACCTAATTCATCAGTAAATCTATCTGTATTCCCAAATGGATTATTTTCATCAAGAATGAAAAATGATATATCTCTACCTGCTTCTATATCTCCATCATCTCCAGTTCTATAGGAAATTGTTTGATTAGTTTTCATTAAAGTAGCTGTACTTCTAGATACAGCTGTAGATTTTATATCAATTCTTGTACTCATATTTATCTACTTATTTCTTCCCAGTCCATTGAAGCATATATCAGTTCAGTATTTGTACTAGCACTTACAACTAGGGTTAGTTCATTTGGTGTACTAGTAAAGCTATTTCTTTGAAGCTGAAAAGAAAACAATGCTTCTTTTAATATGTCTAGATTTACTGAAGCTTGTGCAGTTGATGTAATAAATCCAGATGCTAGAGTTCTACCTCCAGCAAAACTTGTCCCAGTTATATTATATTCAACAGATGAATTAACTCCCGCAGGAACCCATGCTCCACCTGTAGTTGTACCACTAGCAATAACTTTCCAATTATAAACACCTGTTGCTACACCCATTATTGATAATGCAGTAAGAATTACCACACCATCTAAGTAACTTGCACCAAGTTTTACACTAATAATTGGATAAAACACTCCTGCTGTAGCTAAACTTGTAGGCGCAGTAATAGGAGTTCCAATAGCTTGTTGAGCACCTCTAAGTTCATACCCACCTTCTGATATTACTGTGGAGCATATTTGCTTTAATGTACTTGTTGTACCAGTTACACCAGTATTAGTAAGTTCAATTCTTAAAGGTAAAGATGCGGTAGTTATATAGGTTGATGCAATTAGATTAGCATGATTAAACTTATGACATAGTATAAAGTTACCATCTATTACAAAACCTAATCTTACAGTACCTACTCCTAACCATTCAATGTCAGTAAATAGTATCTGTGCTTGAGTTGGGTCTAAAGTAATACCTGAAGGACCTGTACCATCTAACTTGTCTACATTCCATCCAGTATCTCCAGGACCATATACTCCACCAGCTTGACTTATTCTAGTTTCTGTTACAGAACCTGTAACTAAACTTCTCTCTACAAAACTAATAGTAGGCTTAGTAGCAACATTCTCTAGCTGAAGATATATACCATTATCGGTGCCAAAGTAACCTACTCTTTGTCTTAGATTATCTTGAGCAGGAGCTAGTACAAATGTGTTAAGTATTAGAAGAGATTTACCTGGTTGATAAGAAAATACTTTTGTTGTTTCTCTTAATACTTGAGAACCATTTGTAGTATTTACAGATAGATCTACTAGACCTTGATTTAGATTAAATGTTGCTGCTCCTCCACTTGCTGTAGAAGTATTCCATAGTCCATTATCATGGTATCTATTACTTGAATCAAATAAAGTCAAAGGATTAGATACTCTTAATCTTCCAAATGCATCAGCTAACATTGGAAGATTAGTAAGTATATTTGAACCAGAAGCTCCTATTGAAGTTATTGCAGTTCCCATTAGCTAACCCAAGTAATTAAAAATGTTGTATCTGTTGCATCATAAGTAACTAAATCAAATTGATTATTCAGTACTCCTGCATCATAGTTAACTACTTCTCCAGGTGCTATAATTTCTCCTTCTATGGTACCATTAGCAGAACCTACATTAGCAATAGAAAAGCTGTAAGGTCTTATGATAGTTCCTGGGGCAGAAACCCTTTGTATATTATGAGTTCTTAGCTCTGAACTTAGTAAATTAATTATACTATCACAACAACCATCATCTATAAGTGCTTGCAGACCTTGAAGCATCTTAAGTTGCCAAGGAAAATTATTTCCCTGGTTACCTTGATCTTTTAAATTTCCTATTGACATGGTTTAGAAATTATATAGTTCATAATATAAATAGAAAATACCAGTAAACTGACCTTCACCATGAATAGAACTTACATTAATAGTTAAATCATCAACTCCAACTGCACCTCCTATTAAATCTCCAGAGATTAAAATAGTGTCTGATGGTGCGTAGTTTATACCAGCGTCAATAAGATAAACTTCAGATACATCACCAAGACTATCTCTTGTTATTGCAAATCTTGCGTTTTGTCCAGGACCAGATGTTATACCTGTAATAAATGAGTAAGTTGTATTTGCGGCAGCAAGTACTGTTCCACCACCTGATGATGTATAACCATTTATACTTGTTTGCTGCAATCCATTTGCGTTAAATATTGCATAGTTTGCACCTGCTAAAAATCCAGTAGAGATCACATAAGGAATAAAATTATCATTAGCTGCAGGATTATAGTAAGAAGAGTGCTGCATGAAAATATTATCAGGATCACTAAAATCTAAACTAGCATTGGTGATTGTTAAAGACTCAGCAGTTTCAAATGATGGAGCTGGGTTAGCATTTCCGGAATCCATTCTAATTTCAATAACCCCTTTAGGAGTTGTTACGTCTACTACACTTGTAACTGAAAGATCTACAGTATAATATGCTGTATTTGCTACTAAACCAGATTGTACAGCATCTTTAAGAGGCATTGCATAAGTCTGATACTTATCTCCTCTTTTATTAAAGCCTACATCAGCACCTAGCGCAATTAGATCTGTGTCAGGATCATTAGCTTTTGTTCTGATTAACTCTTCCTTTCTAAGGAATATCCAATTTAAAATATCCATGGTCTTTATTTTTTAAGTTCTTCTAAGGCAGTAAGTATAGCCTGCACATCTTGCAGACTATACACTCCCTTTAATGTTGCGGCATCTAGTGCCTGCATGATGATACTCAGTGCTTCTTCTTTATTCATAATTAAGGAACATATTCCATTGGGATAAGGTAATTCCTACCATTGATGTTTACCAACCATTGATTATCTGGTGTAGGTACTGATGCTGTAATTGTACCTACAGGATCTGCAAGAGTACCGATAACTAGTTGGTTATCTGTAGTTGCTTGTGCATTATTACCAATAATAACAGAGTTATTAAAATCTTGAGTTGTTGTACTACCTCCTATCAAGATATTATTTATACCAATAGTATTATCAGATCCAGCATTTGTTCCAATACCAATATTACCAGATGAAGTTGTAACTGATAATGCATTGACACCTAATGCTAAATTGTCTGTACCTGTACTATTAGCTAATAATGAAGACTCTCCAATAGCAATGTTTCCTGTACCTGTAGTATTATTTGCTAAAGCGTTAACTCCAACTGCTAAATTACCTGCTCCGGATGTATTTGCTGTTAATGCTCCAGAACCAATAGCAGTATTACTACTTCCTGTATTTAAAGGTAAAGTGCTAGCACCAAATGCAGTATTGTTATTACCAGTTACATTAGAAGCTAAAGCTCTATGTCCAGTTGCAGTATTACCTAATCCTGTAGTGTTTAATTTAAGTGCATTAAATCCTACACCAGTATTTAATGTACCTGTAGTGTTAGCTCTTAATGCAGATTCACCAACTGCTACTGTTTCAATAGCAAGATTGGACATCAATGCTTCAAAACCTACAGCAACAGAATTAGAAGTTGCAGAGTACAAAGCTTTATATCCTACAGCTACAGACTTAGTAGATGAGTTAGTTCCTAATGACATAGCTTGAGAACCAATAGCTGCATTCCACTTACCTGTAGTAATGACTGATCCTGCAGCATAACCTACTGCTGTATTATCAACTGCATTACTATTTGATAATGCAAAATAACCTACTGCTGTATTATTATTAGAGTTATTAACATTTAATGCATAACTACCTACTGCTGTATTGTTTCCTCCAGAGCTATTATTCTGCAATGCCCCTAAACCAAATGCTGATAAGAACTGACCAGTTGTACTAGATTGTAAAGCATTTGAACCAAAAGCTGAGTTAGTTGCAGTATTTGCTAAGCCTGTACTATTTAGATTTCCATTAGCAGGATTGTAAGTATATCTTGCATCTTCAGAAACTTTACCAGCAACACTTTGGAATAATACTCTTCTAGAACCACCATTAAGAATATCAGTAGTATCTATAGTAATTTGGTTAGGACCAGGTATACCTTGAGGTCCCGCAACTCCCTGTGGTCCAGCAGCACCAGTTAAACCTTGAGGTCCTTGTGCTCCTTCAGATGCAAGTAATGCCCAGTTAGCAGTATCCGCAGCTGGATCAAGAATAGCAGGTCCTACAGGATTAATACAAAAATAAGATGCTCCATTAAATGAAACTGCATCATCTGCTACATATATTCCACCATTTGACCAAGCTCCTTGCCAGTTAAGACCAGCAGGTCCAACAGGTCCTGGTACACCTTGTATACCTTGGATACCCTGAATACCTTGAGATCCTTGAGGACCAGCAGGGCCTGTAGCTCCAGTAGATCCAGCAGGACCAGCAACACCTGGGATACCTTGAGGACCAGTAGCACCTATGTTAGCTAACAAAGCCCAGTTAACTGTATCAGCAGCGGGATCTGTACCAGATGGGCCTACAGTGTTTAAACAAAAGTATGATGCACCTCCAAAGCTTACTGCATCATCTGGATTGTACATAGTTAGCGCAGACCATGCACCTTGCCAGTTTAATCCAGCTGGACCTATTGCACCAGCAGGACCTTGCAATCCTTGCTGTCCTTGAATACCTTGAACACCTTGTGAACCTACAGAACCAACTGGACCTTGTGGTCCCGGAGGGCCTTGAGGACCTTGTGGGCCAGCAGTACTTACAGAAGCAGCAAAGTCAGCAGCACTAATATTAACAGCTAAATAATCAT
>Ga0315909_10002080_pt1 | contig 26214 bp, 30 predicted proteins | sample LakEriMetagenome_11_FD_203527 | JGI IMG/M metagenome (GOLD analysis project Ga0315909, IMG submission 203527) | Freshwater fungal communities from buoy surface, Lake Erie, Ohio, United States - Buoy 2 MA125 | ecosystem: Environmental > Aquatic > Freshwater > Lake | place: USA: Lake Erie, Ohio...
CCACGGCGCCGGAGGCAATGGAGCCCGCTGCCCTGGCGCTGGTCCCGCTTCTTCAGCGTGACGGAGTTGATGCGCTGCTGCTCGCCCCTGTATGACCCTTGTGTACGCGCGCCGTGAGCGGGCTTGCACATGTCTTCGAGGCAGCGGGGATACCAACCACGTTGATCAGCCTGATTCGTGAGCACACGGCGCGGATGCGCCCACCGCGGGCGCTGTGGGTGCCCTTCGAACTGGGCAGGCCATTTGGACCACCCGGCGCTTCGGAAACTCAGACCCGGGTGCTGGAGCTTGCCTTGCGCCTGCTGGAGGCTCCAAGCGGCCCGATACTTGAGGACTATCCTGATGAGACGGATGGGATCACGGCTGAAGATTCGGCCTGGAGCTGCCCCGTCCAGTTCCGACCACCTGCGGTGACGCAGGGCACAGAGCCGGAGCTGATCAATGCACTCCGCCAGGAAGTCGCACTTTTGCAGCCGTGGTACACGCGTGCTCTCACTGCTCGCGGGAGAACCACCGTCGGCGCCAGTGGAATGCCGTTCGGGGAAGCGCTCGACCTGCTGATTACGGCGCTTGATCCCGGCAAACCGCAGGATGTCCGTGCAGACAGCATCCGGCTTGCAGCCGAAGATCTCAAGGCGTACTACATGGAAGCAGCCACCGCACAACCGGGGGCCGCATCAAGCCGGTCATTGCTGGACTGGTTCTGGCGCGAAACGAATGGCGGCGCCCTGCTCCGAGCGCTGAAGAGGCGCTTCATAGACAGCGAAGCGGCGGACCTTCGCTTGCTGGCAAGCCTGCTGCTGGTACCTGCCTCTCAGGAGTGATGCGAAACTCTCAGGGCACGCCTGCTACCGCCGCCATCCTCCGGGGGCAGGCTCCTCTTGCCATCTGTCAGCGTACGGGTGCCTTCCCCCTTGTGCGCGCCTTGCGCGGCGCTTTCGGCCGCGCCGCGAGCTTGCGATCGACATCCTCAAAGAGCTTCGCGGTTGTGTCGACGATCACGCATTTGAGTCGTTCGCGAAACCAGACATAAGCAGGATGATGGCCGAGACGTTTGTGCCAAACGAGGTCGAGTGAGCGGTACTGCGGTGGTGTCGTGAAGGGCGATGGCCGCATGGCAAGGCCAAACAGAGGGGCATAGAAGTCCGCGATGCGTTTGGGCAGGGTTACCACCATGTCGCTGTTGGCAACCGCGGCCGGCGCCACCGAGAACTGGTTTACGGTAAGTCCGATACGGCGGGAGATGCCGAGTTCGGCGAGCGCTACGTCGACAAAACCGACCGGATCGCCACGCGGTGTGATGAGCAAGTGTCGCGCCTCGGCAAAACGCTGGATATCGAACGGCCCCTGCGCAAGTGGATGATCAGCGCGCATCATGACCACGAACATATTGTCATCGAGTTGTTCCACGCCAAAACGCTCGGGGAGGTCCCCGTAAGCGCCGATTACGAAATGCGCTTCGCCGGAGTCGATGCGTTCGAGTGCGCGTCCATTCGGCGGCAATATACGAACGTCGATTCCGGGCGCTTCAGTAGCCAGACACTGCATCAACGGCACGATAGCTGTCGTCGCGGTGTAGTCGTTGGCGTCGATGGTGAAGGTGCGTACAGCGGTGGCCGGGTCAAAATCCACGGGGTCGAGTGCGACCTCGATCGCGGTGAGAGCACTGTGTACGTCGCCAGCGAGCTCGAGCGCGCGTGGCGTGGGGTGCATGCCGTCGACGCTGCGCACGAACAGTTCGTCCTTGAGGTAATGACGCAGGCGCGAGAGCGCGTTGCTGACGGCTGGTTGAGAGAGCCCAACACGTTGCGCCGCGCGCGTCACATTACGCTCGGTCATGAGGGCATCGAAGATCACGAGGAGATTGAGGTCGAGACGACGCAAATTCATGAAACAAATATAGTCCGTTCTTAATATCCATTTCAACAATCTAATCCATCGGTCCAGACTTGCTTCCCATGAGCCGCCGCAGCCTGCGGCGGATCCGGGAAATCAAGGATTTGACCATGAATATATGCACCCCTGAGCTTGCCGCCACCAGCCCGGCACAACTGTCGGCCGTGTTCTTCGAAGCCCCTCGCCGGCAGGGAGAACTGCGCCCGGTGGCACCGATAAACGTTGAAAGACCGGCTACTCCACAGGAACGCAGTGCGCGTGAGGAGAAGCAGGCGCTGCGCTTTGCCTTTGCCCTTGGCCTCACCTCCCTCGTGATGTGGGGTGTGCTGTTCTACACGCTGTTTGCCAGCCTAGAGGTCCCCTCGCTCCTGTGAGCGCCTCGACGGGCGCGGCATTCCCCTCCTGTGTCGCGCCCGTCTTTTTTTTGGAGCGAGGTCCTGTTCTCGGCACGTAAGGCGAAGGGGTAAACTGACCGCTGCAGGAAGGGTGGAGACCATAGACATGCGGTGCCTTGTAATCGAGGACGATGCCCAGCTGCGGGCCTACATAGAGAAAGGCTTGCGGGAGGCGGGGCACACCGTAGACACAGCCAGCAACGGTCGAGATGGCCTTTTCTTGGCCACTACCGAACAGTACGACGCCATGGTGCTCGACTGGATGCTGCCCGAAGTGGATGGTATGAGGGTGCTGCATGCACTGCGGGCAGGTGACAGCACCACGCCGGTGCTGATGTTGTCCGCCCGCGGCCAGGTGGACGATCGGGTGCGTGGACTCAGATCCGGAGCCAATGATTATCTGGTCAAGCCGTTCGCGTTCGAGGAGTTGCTGGCGCGATTGGAGATATTGGCCACTCGCAACAACGCGGCGGCCTCCGGGATAACAACGCTGGTCTGCCATGATTTGCAGATGGATCTGCTCGCGCGACGTGTGACGAGGGCTGGTCGCGCGATCGACCTGAACCCGCGGGAATTCTCGCTCCTCGAGTACCTTATGCGACACCAAAAGCAGGTGGTGACTCGCACCCTGCTGCTGGAGAATCTCTGGCACTACAATTTTGATCCTCAGACCAATGTCATTGACGTGCACATCAGTCGGTTGCGGCAAAAGATAGATCGTGGATTCGATCGGCCCCTTATCCACACCGTCCGAGGTGCGGGTTATCGCCTCGCGGCAGGAGACTGATGGGTATACGCCAGAATCTGCTGCACAGTTCAAGTTACCAGGTCGGCATGCTACTCGCGGTCCTGGTGTCGCTGGGTGTGTTCTTCGTCTCGTATTGGCTGGTAATTGCCAGTGACAACGCCCTGTTGCGGGAGCCGGAGGAGGCAATCCGCGCCGAGATAAGATCCTTTCAGATGGTAGAGCGATTGGCTGGCCGTTCCGGCGTGGAGGAGCTTCTGCGCAACGCCATGGCCCACAACGATGACTACTTCTACGGCTACCGTGACGAGAAAGGAACTTGGCTCGAAGGCAACATCCCGGAGTGGCCTGACCGCTTTGAGCGATTGAACGAAGGCACCCTCTTGTTTGAGATCGAGCACGGACTGCTGCCTGACCGTCCTGCGAGTGCCCGACTGGGTAGCGAGCACTTTGATGTGATGGCGAAGGTGCACACCCTCAGCGACGGGTCCCAGCTGATCGTGGGGCGTGATGTCGATGATCTCCAGATCGCCCAGTGGGTTGCCGAAGCTTTCGGGTGGGCGATGATCATCATCCTCCTGGTGATTTGTGCCTTGAGCTTCGGGGTGGCCTATTACGTTACCAGCCGCTTCACGCGGATTGCTGCCACGACGGAGCGCATCATTGCGACCGGAAACCTCGGAGAACGACTGCAGGTGGACAGCACTTGGGATGATTTGTCCAAGCTGTCTCGCATCCTGAATCGCATGCTGGAGGAGCTCGAGGCCAGGGTCGATGGCATCCAGTCGGTGACTGACAGCATCGCCCACGACTTGCGCACGCCTCTCACCCGCTTGCGGGCGAGCATCACCACATTGGTATCAGGGCAGGCCGGCGAGGCGCTGGTGGAAGAAGTCGACGGGCTTCTGCGAATTTTTAGCAGCTTGCTGCGCATCAGCGCTATCGAGGCAGGCAAGGCGCCGATGGCGAGCAGCGAGATCTGTCTGGAGACACTGACCCGCGACATGATCGACTTGTATGAGCCATTGGCGCGCGAGAAGGGCCAGGTCCTGGTGCACAGCCCTTCCAATTCGACAAGCAGCGTGGTGACGGGCGATGCCGATCTGCTTTGTCAGGCGGTGGCGAATCTGCTCGACAACGCGGTGAAGTTCACTCCTGCAGGCGGCACCATCACGGTCAGGAATGTCAGGCACGGGGAATTGGCGGCGCTGGAGGTTCTGGACACCGGACCTGGCATTCCGCCGGAGCAACGTGAGCGCGCACTGCAGCGCTTCGGTCGCCTCGACGCCAGCCGTTCATTGCCCGGCAACGGGCTGGGGCTTCCGCTGGCTGCAGCCATCATCCGGCGACATGGGGGTAGCGTCACCTTGGAGGAAGCCGGGTCCGGCGTCTCCGGGCTCCGTGTCACGGTGAGATTGCCAGGCAGCGGCGGTTGAGGCCGGATTCCGGCAGCTTCGGCTGTCATGGCGGGCCGGCGTCGGGGGAATCCAACGGAGACTTGCGTCGCATGAACAACGTGACCTCAGCCACGTCGAGACCGAACTTCTGTATGTAAGAGCGGTTGATAATATGCCGCTCGTCCAGTGCCCAAATCCAATCATTGAAGCGCACCCGCACCTCATCATCGCCTACGGGCAGATCCATCTGGTATTCGAACTGGAAAGCGTTGCCAAATGCCCTGCCCGTGGCATCAGCGAGCACGTCGCCGGCCCGACCGCGATAGGACCCGTCACTCATTCTTTCTATGGACCAGACACGCTCGCGGATACCGCTCCCCAGGTTGTACGTGAACTGCTCGTCCAGTGTGAGCCGGTTGCCATCCACGCTACCGCGGATATCGACCTTGAATTGTTGCACCACCGCTCCGCGGTGGTTCTGGACCACTCCATAAGCGACGACATCACCATTGAAAAACCTGAACAGGTCAAACTGCGGCTCCAATGCCTGATAGTCCGAGCCAGTCAGTCTTGTGGCACAGCCAGTGGCAACCGTCACGGCCAGCATCAATACAACAGTTCTCATCTTGAATCTCCAATCAGGGACTGACGCAAATCCGGGGCAGACGAGCCCGCCCCGAGCCAGATTGCGAAGAAATGCTCGGTGAACGCCGGCTCGGCGATGCTGCCAATCGGCTGCCGATTGAAATAGAACCGGGTCGCACCGGATGCTTCTGCCACACCGATGATTTCGTCATTGGCCCCTACATCCGGAATCAGGTCACGCAACATTTCATACCAGCGTGCGAGGGTCAGCTCGTCCTTGAAGCCTTGGTCGCGTATTTCGCTCACCGAGCGCTCGGCAATGCGCTCACCCTGCAGATTGCGGAGGTAGGTCAACGAAAGCGCGAAAGGTGGAGTGTCCCGCCAGGTCCCCGAGGGGCTGTAAAGCCGGGCGTCGAACACTTTCCAGATCAGTACCTGGAATCTCGCCTTCCCGACGAGTTCCAACCCTGCCAGGGGTGATGTGGCTACCGTTTCCGCCCGTACCGGGCCGGCCGACGGCAGCAATGCGGCGAGCACCAGCAGGACCACGACGGTTCGAAAGTGGCTAGCGGACATGATCAACATCTTCCTTTGAGTGGGCGTTACGGGCGGCCTGACGTTCTGCCTGCCAGATACGGGCCTGACTGGTCATCCAGCACAGCCAGGGTGAGAGACCGATCCAGACGGCGCCGACTATCACGCTGGTTCGGTACATGCCGAGGGGGAAGCTGACCGCTCCGAGACGTGCGGCGCCGAGGTATGCGAGCGGCGCTCCGATCCCAGCAAGAATCGCCATCAGCAACGGGCGGCCGCTCAGCCAGCTCAGGCTGCCACGCAAGGTGCCCGCAAAGCCCAACCAGATTGCAATCAGCCACAACGGGATCGGCATCAGAGCCGGCGCCGGGCTGAAGACGAACACCCCCAGATGGGCCAGCAAGCTGTCCACGAAGCAGCCGGGCAAGGCGCAGCCCAGCATGAGGCCAAGCTCACTGCGCCAGCACTCCACCCACAGCAGGTGTGCAACGAGCAGCAGAAGGAGCGCGGCGATAATCTTGGGACCGCCCGCCACTGCGGTAAGCCACAAAGACTGATACCAGACGAAGTTGATCCAGAGGTTGCGTTGGGCGAGGCTCATGCGCCCCCCCTCTCGCGACTGGCCAGAGCCCGACAGAGGGCTGCCTGGCAGGAATGGGGAAGGCATGCCAGTAGCCGGATGACGCTGGCAAATGCGCTGGGAAAGAACCCGGTACGCTCCCGACTGCGGACCCGCGCCAGAATGGCAATGGCTGCATCCTCGGGCTCCATAAGCAGGGGCATGTGGAAACGGTTGCGGTCGGTTAGCGGTGTCCTGACAAAGCCGGGTGACACCGTCTGTACGATGACCCCCTTGGGGTAGAGGTCCACTTCCAGACTCTTGGCAAAATAGAACAGCGCGGCCTTGCTGGCGCCATAGGCTTCACTGCGTGTGAAGGGCAGCAGACGAGCGAGACTGTCGACTATCACCAGCTGTGTGCCCGGCCGCAGCCCGGGCAGCAGCGCGTCGACCGTGTTCACGGCAGAAAAGAAGTTGGCCTGGAAGACGCGATGAAACAGTTCGGGGTCGAATGCTTCCATGTCCACGTATTCGCAATGACCGGCATTGAGGATTGCCACATCGGGGTTCAGCCCGTTCAGATGTGAGCGACAGGCCTCGAGATCGGTCAAATCGAAAGCACGGGTCTTGATGTTCGGATGTGTCGCGGCCAGCTCGGCAAGCCTGACAGGGTCTCGCCCACAGGCGATCACGTTCCAGCCGGCGCCCGCGGCGGCCAAGGCGGTAGCCCAGCCGATCCCCGAGCTCGCGCCCGTTATCAGCATGGACTGCTTCGTTGTCGGGTGATGTGCAGTCGTGGGAGACTTGTTCATGGTGCGTCCTGGCGTTCCGCAACGCGGACCTGCAGCAGCGGCATCGTCGTCTCCTTTGGGGACATTGACGGTGCTCATGCTGCCGGATCCCGCATGAAGCGCGGCTTGCGGTCACATGACAAATTGTTAATGCGGCAGAGACGGGGACGGCTCGCTGCACCCCGTACGGTCTTGCGACTTGGCAGCCGGAGGCGGGGAAGCGGCGGAGGGATGCGGGGCCAGTGCGGAGTCTGGGAAGGTCAACGCATGAGTACCCCACAGGCAGCCAACGTCTTGTCGGTCGAATGACCGAAGTCGGCTTTGGCGCGCGTTCAACCCCAGCTCTGGTCGTCGGGGCTGGTGATACCTCGAAGCAGAGGACATCTCATGAGTACCCCCCGCCCCATCACAGAATGGCAGTTAGCGCTGTTGAAACCCCTCGCGCGCTGGATGTCCGCCATCCACACCGCGCTATATCGGATGAGCGCTGGTGGACTTGGGGGTCGCTTCGGTGGTGGAGACATCTGCCTGGTGAGAATGGTAGGGGCACGCAGCAGACGAGAGATGGAAATCCCGCTGATGTACGTTCCCTACCGTGACGGGGTGATTCTCGTGGCGTCCTTCGCGGGTGCCCCGCGACATCCCGCTTGGTATCACAATCTGGTCGCCAACCCGCGCATCGAGGTGACCTGGAAGAATCAACGCAGGACCTTGCTCGCGCGACGCGCATCAGCGGAGGAAAAAGCAGCGGTCTGGCCGCTGTGCTGTCAGCACTACAAGGATTTCGATCTCTATCAACGGCGTACCGGTCGCGACATCCCGGTGTTTATCTGTGAGCCGATGGAAGCCGTGTGATGGTGACCGATACCACGCGGGGCCAAGCACGCCACATCATTTCAATGAGGAAGTGAAATGCGCGAGAAGTCCGCAGGTACACGCCGTACTTCGACCGAGCCAGATACGGGTCTTCCAGTGCTCACGGACGAAATACTTGCACGCGCAGTGCTCAAGCGCGGAGGCAAGCCTTTCGGTCGCCCTCCGATCGAGAATCCGAAGGCGCCCATCAGCTTACGTTTGCCCCCGGAAGTAGTGGCACGCTGGCGGGCGAGTGGCAGCGGCTGGCAAATACGCATGGCCAAGGTACTTGAAACATGACGGATCACGTCAGCTATTCTGGATGCAGCAGCCGGAAGCTGTCACTGCGCGCAGCGGGCCAGTAAAGCCTAAACACGTTGTGCGGCCAGTCCGCCTCGCCGTTCTGCGCCGCCAGCAACGCACCGGGGGCAACCTGTGGAACCAGATGTGCCAGCAGCCGCACCTCACTGCCCGAGGTGCGCCGTACGATATGGGCGGCAGTGATCTCCCGGGGATGCTGCAAGCCGACGGCCTGCACCAGCTCTTTTAGCGCATGCAGCGTGTTGTGGTGGAAGCGGAACACCCGCTCTGCCTTGTCGGGCACCGCCAGCGCCCTCTGGCGTCGGGCGTCCTGCGTGGCCACGCCGGTGGGGCAGTGCCCGGTGTGGCATTGCTGGGACTGGATGCAGCCCAGGGCAAACATGAAACCGCGCGCGCTGTTGCACCAGTCGGCGCCCAGCGCCATGGCCCGCGCAATGTCGAAGGCGCTGATCACCTTGCCGGCGCAGCCGATGCGCACCTTGTCCCGCAGGCCGAGGCCTTGCAAGGTGTTGTGTACCAGCAGCAGTCCCTCCTGCAGCGGTGCGCCCACGTGATCGGCGAATTCCAGCGGCGCCGCCCCAGTACCCCCCTCGGCACCGTCCACCACGATGAAATCCGGCAGCAGCCCGGTCTCCAGCATCGCCTTGGCGATGCCAAACCATTCCCAGGGGTGGCCGATGCACAACTTGAAACCGGTGGGCTTGCCCCCGGAGAGACGCCGCAGGCGCTCGACGAACTGCAGCAGGCCAATCGGTGAGTCGAAGGCTCTGTGTCGGGCTGGCGAGTTGCATTCCGTCCAGGGCGCCACGCCGCGCGCCTCGGCAATCTCGGGCGTGACTTTCGCACCGGGCAGCACGCCGCCGTGGCCTGGCTTCGCGCCCTGGCTGAGCTTCACCTCGATCAGTTTTATCTGCGGATCGCACGCCGTCTTGGCAAAGCGATCCTCGTCGAAACGGCCATCGTCATCGCGACAGCCGAAGTAGCCTGAGCCTACCTCCCAGATCAGGTCGCCGCCATGCACGCGATGGTGGCGGCTCACCGAGCCCTCGCCCGTATCGTGGGCAAAGCCACCGCGCCGTGCGCCCGCGTTCAGGGCAAGGATCGCCTGGGCGCTGAGTGAACCGAAGCTCATGGCCGAGATGTTGAACACGCTGGCACTGTAGGGCTGCGTGCACGACGCAGCACTGCCGATATCGACGCGGAAATCCTGCGAGGCCAGTTCGGTAGGCGCAATTGATTGATTGAGCCACTCGTGGCCGGCGGCGCTCACATTGATCTGGGTACCGAACGGTCGTTTGTCCGGGTCACCCTTGGCGCGCTGGTACACCAGCGAGCGCTGCTGCCTGGAGAACGGCGTGGCCTCTTGGTCGCTTTCCAGGAAGTACTGGCGGATCTCCGGGCGGATGAACTCCATCAGGAAGCGCAGGTGGCCGATCACCGGGTAATTGCGCAGCACTGCGTGTGATTTCTGCAGCACGTCATGCAGGCCGGTGATGGTAAGTGCGCCGCACAGTAGTGCGGCTACGGCGCCGCTGTCGCTGCCAAACGCACTCCATGCGAAAAGGCCCAACAGCAGGCCCACTGCGCTGGCGAGCCAAAAGAAGTAGCGCAGCGGAAGGCGCTCATCGAACTTCAGCAACCAAACCGGCATGGGTGTCCTCCTGGTAGGAGGACCATCGTAGCCGCTGTCTACACTGATTTCGACGTGTGAGGTACAGCCCCCCCGGAACCTGTTGGCGCGGCGGGCATTTTTGAAGCAGGTAGGGTGCGCGATGCTGGCCGGTGCCACTCAAGCTTCGGCAGCGGCAAGGCCTATTATCACGGCCCATGGTCCGAACGGCGCAGAAGCGATGGATCACCCTTCAAGGCAAAAAGGGACTGGCCGAGGGTGCTTGGATGGTTACGATGCCGGTGGCCACAAACACACTGGCAGCAGCGCTGCCAGTGTCGCTGCTTTTCTCAGTGTTTACTGAAGTCAACTGGGGCGTAACCAGGCGATGGTTGCACCAGTGCTTTCTTTGACACCCGGATTGCAGTCGAACTCAGACGGTCCGGTGAATCGACGAATTCATTGTTGATGTAGCTTGCGACTTTCACGAACGTCAGGCTGCGTCCATCAGGCGCGACGAAATACTGGAATATCCCCGAGCCAGGATAAGTCGCCAGCCCGATGCAGTCGTTGCCAATAGAGTAAGTCCCGACCGCCGCCCGTGCCGACCAGACCCCCTCGACGGAGGACGTTTTCCGCAACCAGATGTTACCGAGGCCATCATAGGTGGTGAAGCCTATGTAGGCCTCGGGGACGAAGGTGCCAGGCGCAGTTGAGATTGCCCCTTGGACGGCGAACGAGTACGTACCCTTCAGAGTGGCGTTGCTGCAGCGAGACTTTTCGCTGTCTGCCCAGACAGCCGACGTCAAGCTGACCAACCCCATAAACAGCGCTGTCAGCGCGAGCCTTCGATTCCTGCCAATCATAATCCCCCCGGTTTTCTAAAAAATCTTCATGCGGTCCAACTTGGGGACAGGTTATCCCCCCACTTGGACTGTATCTGCTTGGGCAGTGATCCGGCTCCAGCCAGCGGCGGCAGTGTGATGGGGGTCACACATAAATCATAGGGCCGGGAAGCGATGGCGGTTCTCAGCACCGGGGCGTTCCTGGTCGCTGCCTTCAATCATCGCGCGGACATTCTCGTGAAAACGCCGCAGATGATGCTCCTGCCGGCCAAACACGAATGTGTCATTTGCGCCGGAAGCCGCGCCGATTTGAATCTGTTCCGAGATGAAAAGATCTTCGGCGCTGAATACACCGCCATCGATCATCGCGAAGTTGCGATCCCAATGTGCAATTTGCTCCTCTGCGTGACGCTGTTGATAGTAGGCTGCCGGGATCAAAAACATCCACGGCGCTTTTGCCGGCGATTCTCCATCACGACGTGCAGGCGGTTGAGTCCTCATCCTCGAGGCTTGCAGAGCCCGATTCAGGCCAGCTTTTCAAACAGGATACGGCTTTCGGCGGCAGTCACCGCGAGGTCGAATTCTTTCGAAAGAATTGCGTGTAGTTGCTGGGGGCTCCCGATGGGTTGCGCCTGATCTCCTGCAGGGCGAAGAACCCGGTATTCGCGGTTTCGAAGCGACCTCACCTCACCGTCCAAGATCCGCGATGCAACCAGATTGTTCACGAACACGGCATCCGGGTGTCGGTGGGAGAAAAAGTGCCCGAGCTCGCAATCGGCCTCGCCGTAGCGAAGAAGTTCAAAGCGGTAGAGCGAAAACCAGTCACTGTCTTTCATCAACTGCACGTGCCACTCACCGTTCTGCGCTTCGTGCACGCGGTAGGACTGACCTCCCCGGACCTCGGGCTCACCAGACATGCCAACAGCGCCACGCGGCCCCATCGGACCAAAGCCGACATCGGCGATGTACCTCTCTGCCCGCACCTTGACCAGCGTTATCCTGTGAGTCAGACCCGGATGGACATTGCGGTTGTAGATGACGCGCGCCAGCAGCAGTTGCACATCGAACCCCAGCTCCGCAAGCATCGCGAAGAAGAGCCCGTTATGCTCGAAACAATAGCCTCCGCGCCGCTGTTCCACGATGCGGTCAAAGAGCGCGGGCAGTTCAAGCGGCAGGTCGAGACCCAGTCGGGGACCGATACTGCAGAACGGCAACCGCGCGATGTGGCGCTGGATCAGATCATTCAGGTACGGGAGCGCAGGTGGCAGTGCCGGCAGGTCGAGTGCGTCAAGGTAGTGTCTTGCAATCAGCGCTCGTTTCACTCCAGCCTCCACATGTTTCAGTGCGACGCCGCGCCGCTCAGGACCCAAGCCTGGCTGTGGACCAGAGTTATTGTCAGCCTAACCTACCGCATCGTCGTGGGGCAGGTCACCTGCTGTCGCGCGTGAATCTCCGGACCCTTGCGCAATCGTCTGTGGTCCAAGGCTTGGTGCTGCGGCAATGGAATCTGTTGCGCATGCGCCCGCAGCCGCTCCGCGGGTGATGCGCTCCAGTCGTGAACCGACTAGACTACCACCGGAGATACACGCATCAGCCTGTGCAAACCGGCCGGCACCATCGCAGACCCTGCTTTTACAGCGCTTGAGGGCGTGATCTCTTCCCTCAGGGTGAAAGGGAGGACCCATGAAGAATCGATGGCTTATTGCCCTGTCGGCCGTGGGAATTCATATCTCCATTGGGTCGGTCTACGCCTGGAGTGTCTTCAACCTCCCCCTCGAAAGCGCCTTCGGCTGGTCGAAGAGCGACATCGCCGTCACCTTCAGTCTCGCAATCTTTTTCCTCGGCATGTCGGCCGCGGTCATGGGCCGATTCGTCGAGCGGAACGGCCCCAGCAGATCGGGCATCGTTGCAGCGGTGTTCTGGGGCAGCGGCTTGATGGTGGCCAGCCTGGGCGTGAAGCTCGGCGTCATTCAAATTCTTTGGCTGGGCTATGGGGTGCTGGGTGGCATCGGGCTCGGCATTGGCTACATCACGCCGGTTTCGACCTTGGTGAAGTGGTTTCCGGATCGCCGCGGGATGGCCACTGGCCTGGCCATCATGGGCTTTGGTTTTGGAGCGGCCATCGGTGGGCCGGTCTATAACCACATCATGTCCGATGTGGCGGCCGGAAAGCTGGACCTGCCCGAGGCGCATTACCGCGCCGGTATGGCCAGCTACAACGCGGCGCATAAGATCCTGAGGGCGATTCACGACCATAAACAGTCCGCCGACACTTATGGAATGGGTGATTTGCTGGATGCGGTCAAAGCCGGGACCACCGCCCATGTCCTCGACTTGTTGCCGAAGCGACAGGCGGAGGATGCCCGCTCAATCGTTCCCGATTTGAATACTGCGCTGAACCGCGGCGAACTGGCGCTATTCTGGGAGTTGAGGGATACGCCAAAGTTCAAGAGCGCGATCGCTTCTGGAATTTCGGCCGCTTTCCTGTTTGCAGGCATCGCCTACCTGCTTGTCATGTTCGGAGCTGCAAAGTACATCACGCGCCCGCCCAAAGGATGGATGCCGGATAGCATGAAGGCGGCGGTCGAATCGGGTAAGAAGAAGATTATCCCGGACCTGATGCAGCTCACCGCGAACGAATCAGCCAAGACTCTGCCGTTCTACGGGCTGTGGGTCATGATGTTCATCAACATCTCCTGCGGTATCGGCATTATTTATGCTGCTTCGCCGCTGGCTCAGGAGAGCATCGGCTTGACACCTGCGCAAGCGGCCGGGGTCGTGGGCCTGATGTCCATTTTCAACGGACTTGGTCGCCTTGGCTGGGCATCGTTTTCCGATTACCTGGGCCGTACCAACGCCTACACCATTTTCTTCGCGTTGCAGATCGCCGCCTTCTGGATCTTGCCGGACATTCGCAGCGTCATCCTGTTTCAGGTCGTGCTGTATCTCATCCTCAGCTGTTACGGCGGCGGTTTCGCCACGTTGCCGGCCTACATCGGTGATCTATTCGGCACCAAGGAACTCGGGGCGATTCATGGCTATCTGCTTACATCTTGGGCGATGGCCGGGGTGTTCGGGCCACAAATTGTTGCCCGCCTCTATGAAGCCACCGGGTCCTACCAGACTGTCCTGCAGATCTTCTCAGCGGTCTTCGTGATCGCACTGGCAGTGAGCGTCATGATGACGATCCACGTTATCAATGCCCGGAGCCGAATGACGTCGGTTACTGTCTTCAGGTTCGACGGGCAGGACTTCATCCGCACCGAGACTACCCTTCTGACACATGAAGGCAAACCGGCGCTGAACACCAAGCTCGATCGCGGCAACCCGAGTTATCAGGCCTTGATGCAGAAGCGTTCCTACCACGGAGAGATGGCTCTTTTCGGCCGGAACTATGACACTCATTACGCGCCGCTCATCAACGATCAGGGCGCGATCGAGGGCGCCATCTTCGTCGGGTTCCAGAGATGAGCCCTCCGCGCAGGGGCATCCGAACGCACCGCCAACGGCAGGTCGAATCCCCGGAAGCGTGATCATCTTCACAAAAACTGTTGAGAGAGGTTGTCCCCTGTCGCCCGCTACCGCTAGGGTGATTCCCAGTCACCAACACTTGTCTCAAAGACCCGTCTGCAATGCGTGGCATCCCGCTTTCAAGCGCGATAACGATCGCGGAGCACCCTCAAGGGTCAGTCGTTCATCACCTGAAAAACACGATACTCAACCCTTCCAGCGCTGATCTTTCCCTCGGCTACGCAAATGATGTTGTTCACCCACTGGTATTGCGGGCTCCCGGTTTGCATGCGCGGCGTAGTCACGAAATAACTTTCGCCAAATTCCGTGGTGCCGTTGCCTGCAAGCGCAGCCTGCACTCTGGGCGTAAGCTCCAGCTTGCCGATGTACTCAACATAGATGTACGCGCCGTCATGGGTTTCGAACGTCGCGCGTACATCCAGATGACCATAGTCTTCCGCCAGCGTGAGCCAGTCGGCGCATCCGGCCTTGCGGATAACCCCCTTGAGGCGCGGCCCCTCGAATTCACCGCCGTCCACTTCAACAATGAGTCGGTTGCCATACATCGCACTGCCTACTGGCAGGGCGTGCGCGAGATTGGCGTAGTAGGTCATCAGGGGGACAAGCTTCATGGGACGGACTCCGGGCTCGGGCTGGATGGGTGTATGGCTGCGTGTGCCTCTGAATAAGGTGAGGCTACGCTGCACCTCGATACTAGAGGCGCCTCGTGCGATGGCTCAAGGATCATAACTGTGCCTGAACGGCGTGTACGCGCCGCGCTCGGACGGGGAGCTGCGTTTCGTGCGGGCAAAGGCCGCCTTGTGGCCGAAGCCACGGTGTAACCGCGACCGAGTCCACGGTGGTTTTGCGACCCCAACAGCAAATGCCGGGCACGCGAGACCGCCGACCTGTGAGCCAACAAACCGATGGTTTATCCTCCTCGCAATCATGGCCGAAAGGTTTCTCAATGAGATTGGCTCGGTGGATTCCGCGTGCGCTCGCGACTGTGGCAGTTGCCGCGCTGTTGTGGTTGGCGGCTGCGGTCACGCCGGCGCTGGCCCAGCTTGGCGCCCCGGGTGGTGCCGACCAGCTCGGCGGTCAGGTAAGCGCCGACGGCATCTCGGTAAGCTTTCGTGTGTATTCAAAGGCGGCCACCCGCGTCGAGGTGTACGTCTATCGTCAAGCTGTGGGAGCCACCCCCGTGGCGCGATACACACTCACGCGCCCCAGCGGCTCCGATGTTTGGCGGGTCACTGTGCCGGTCAAGACCCTGCGCAGCTTCGGCTTTGATATCGACCCCGCCAACCCGGCCAAGCTTTTCACCAATGTCTACTACGGCTACCGCGCCTGGGGCCCTAACTGGCCGTACTCGTCGCGCTGGACGCCGGGTTCGGGTGCCGGCTTCCTCCGCGACGTGGACACGGCGGGCAACCGCTTCAACCCCAACAAGCTGCTGCTCGACCCGTATGCACTGGAGGTCAGCCATGACTACCTGAGCGCGGCCGTCTCGCCGCCCAACACCGACAGCACTCTTTACGCCAGCGGCAGCACCGACCGCAACCGCGATAGCGGGCCGCGAGCTCCCAAGGGCATTGTCGCAATGCCCTTCGGCCAGGGGTTTGCGCAGCTGGCCGGCGGTACCGTGGCCACGCGGCCGGTGCGCGCGCAGAAGGATGACGTGATCTACGAAGCTCACGTGCGCGGCCTCACCATGGGCGATGCAGACGTGGGCACGTGTCGCGGTACCTATGCTGGCGCGGTAGCCACCATTCCTTACCTGCAGCAACTGGGCGTCACCGCCATCGAGTTCCTGCCCACGCACGAGACCGATAACGAAGCCAACGACCTCGACCATGCCACCACGCAGCGGTCTTCGACCACCACGCGCGGTGACAACTACTGGGGCTACATGACGATCAACTTCTTCGCCCCCGACCGTCGCTACGCCTGCGACCGCAGTCTGGGCGGGCCCACGCGGGAGTTCGCGACCATGGTGCGCAGCTTCCACGACGCGGGCATCAAGGTGATGACCGACGTGGTCTACAACCACACCGCCGAAGGCGGCACCTGGAGCCCCACCGACCCCTCGCGTGCCAGCATGTTCAGCTTCCGCGGGCTGGACAATAACGCCTACTACCTGCTCACGCGCGCACCCAACACCACTACCGACCGCGCGTGGTACTACGACATTACCGGCACCGGCAACACCATGAACACTCGCCACCCGCGGGTGCAGGGTCTGATCCTCGATTCGCTGCGCTACCAGCGCAACGTGTTGGGAATCGACGGCTTTCGCTTCGATCTCGGCATCGCGCTGGTCAACACCTACGACAACGATACCAACTCCGGCCAGACGCAACGCTTCTGGTTTGACCGTCAAAGCGCCAGCACCGCGATGGCCAAGGTGGTGGCGGCCTTTCCTGGCGTGACCCTCAGCGGCGAGCCTTGGGGCCTGGCCCCCGGTGGCCAGGGCTACCAGCTCGGCCAGATGCCAACGGGCTTCAGCGAGTGGAACGGCGGCTGGCGCGACGTGTTCCGGCGCGCGCAGAACAAGTACGGCGTGAAGGACGCCGATGCCACGCGCGGGCGTATAGCGTCGCGGGTCGCGGGTTCCGCTGATCTCTTCGGTGACACCGGCGACGGTCGTGACCGCCCGTGGTACTCGGTCAACTTCCTCAACGTGCACGACGGCTTCACGCTGAAGGACGTGTTCTCGTGCAATGGGCAGAACATCGCCCAGGCTTGGCCCATGGGTCCTTCGGACGGTGGCACGATTGACGAGGATTCGTGGGATAACGGCAGCGTGGGCTCGCTCCAGCGCCAGCAGGCGCGCACCGGCTTTGCGCTGCTGATGCTGTCGGCGGGCGTGCCTATTTTCAACGCCGGCGACGAGTTTCTGCGCAGCCTGAACTGCAACAACAACCCGTACAACGTGGATGCCAGTGGCAACTGGCTGAACTGGAACCTCGATGGCTCGCAGCAGGATTTCCTAGCCTTCGCCAAAGGCATGATCCAGTTCCGGCGCAGCCAATCCGCGCTGCGTCCCGAGCACTTCTACGCGACGACGGACACCAACGGCAACTTCATGGCCGCTCTGGACTGGTTTGGCCCCGACAAGAGCTACCGCACGAACTCACCCGACGGCAGCTGGTGGCAAGCCACGCCCGCCGCACCCGACGCCGGTGGCCACAACCGCACGCTGGCATGGCGGTACGATGGCAGCGAGTACGGCGGCGACGTGGTGCTGGTGCTCTACAACGGCGAACCGGGCGCACGCACCTTTGCGCTGCCTTGGACGGGCCCGGCCGCAGGCAGCTGGTGCCGTGTGACCGACACCGCAGCGTGGGCCGAAGGGCCGCAGCAGGTTGACCTGGGCGCAGCTGCGTGCCTGGGCGGCGAGAACACCAGCTACACAGTGCAGGGACGGTCACTGGTGGTGATGGTGGCGAGGTAGGGCAAATTCAGGCGCTCCCTGCGCGACCGGTCACCGGTCATGGCTTGGCTGTCCCCGGCGATGAATTCACCAATCTCTGCAGCGGATCGACATCCGGGCTGGCGGGAGAGCGGTGTCCTACGCCGCCACTATCCAGTAAATTCGGACTTACCAAAACCCATCAAGACAGGACGAGCCATGAGCACCTCGAATATAAAAGAAGATGACGCCGCCTGGGTTGCGCAACTCAAGGAGGCCAGCGACAGCGGCTGGATTGCCGAGCACCGTGAGCTTTACCTGCGGGATGGCGCTGCTGCGCATCTGTGGGACTCAACCTTTGCGGGAGGCCCTGGCCCGCTGCCGACCTTGCTACTCACCACACGCGGGCGCAAGTCTGGCCAGGATTCCCTGATGCCGCTGTTGTACGGCGATGTCCCGGGTGGCTACGCAATCATCGCCTCGAAGGGCGGAGCGCAGAAGCATCCGGCCTGGTACCACAACCTGCAGGAACAGGAATTGGTGGGAGTGAAGCTCGGTAACGATGTCTTCAAGGCTCGCTGGCGTCAGGTGGAAGGTGAGGAGCGTACCCGCGTCTGGCAGCAGATGGCTGCCATGTACCCGCCGTTCACCGACTATCAGGCCAAGACCGCGCGCGAAATCCCGGTCATCGTGCTGGAGCGCGCTGCCTGACATCTCGCTGGGGTGGAAGTCGTCCGCGCTGCGCACGGCTTCCTCCGCCCGTCATCGTGCTGGCGAAATATCCCAAGCGGGCCGAGTTCGTGACTGAATCACTCGGCGCTGCGTCGGCGCAATCGCCAAGCCCACCTTAGTGACAGCCCATTTGAATAGCTGGCACTTCAACCTGTTGAAGTTCGATCAGCGCGCTTTCATCGGACGCCAGCAGCGCCATTTTTGAGCGCGCACCCTTCACCTTGAAGATACCGTCCAGCAGCTTCGGTTACATGCGTGACTCCTTTCGAGCGACGCCACCTGCTTTGCAAGGTTAATGGGATGGTGTTGGTTGATAAGGCATACACAAGTGCCCAGCCGCAGGCGCGTCGTCACGACTGCCGCGGCGGCAAGCGTGGTAAGCGGATCCCCGATGTGACGGTACTCCTCGGGCATGAACCACTCGCGCGTCCCGCCCAGCGGCATCCCGGTGACTGGATCGACTGGTTCGCCCGGCTTCGGCACCGGAATGTGCGTGTGCTCGGGGACCCATAGAGACTCGAAGCCCCGCTCCTCGACCGCTCGCGCTAGGCGATCCAGTCGAAGCGTGTATTCCGTGTTGAAGGAGAAAACGCCGATATTCATGAGGTCTCTCTCCGAGTTTGATTCTGAAGGGGTATGGCCGCGTTGGCCTGCCGGGCGACGAGAAGGGCGTTTAGTTGCCGCCCGATTCTGTAGCCGCCGCAAGTGCATCGTAGGCGTGGAGGCGCTCTGCTTGCGCCGCCAGACCCTTTCTCGCGCGGCGCATGAGGATGTTCCACCACCAGCTGCGCGGGGCGCGCATGTGATGGAGCCCGGCATTGGCGCGAGAACCGATTTGTACGGCTGTGGTTCGTGGCTTGCGCAGTGATTTGTAGCGCTGCAGCGCGTGGGGAATGTTCGAGGTGTCGCTATTGCGCAGACACGCTGCCAGCACCGCTGCGTCCTCTATCGCCATGCAATCACCCTCAAAGCACCCTGACGGGCGAGAGCCAGTGCTGCGCTAAGTCCGCCGATGCCGGCACCGACGATGAGGATGCGCAGCGGCGGCTTCTTCATTTGATTGGTGGAGGCGGCGGATGTCCATCTACTGACTCGCCTCCCGAGCTTATGAGCACTGGCGCGGGTTGCTGTGGGTCAAGCGCCTAACAGGCGCCGAGCGAGTACGGATTGCATGTCACGGCGTCCGTCAGCAATCAGATAAATCATGACTTGGCTACCCGTGACTCGGTAGATCACGCGGTACGGTTTGAAGAAGGTCTGGCGGTATTCTTTGACCCCAAGACCGACCAGCTCCTTCGGATAGCTACCGCGTTCCGGGGATCTCGACAGGCTCTCCACAACGCCCATGAACTCATCCAACACATAGTTGGCGTTGGCCACGCAGTCGAATTCGGAGATGTAGTCGTGGATGGCCTCCAGGTCCTGCTCCGCACCTTCGGTGACCAGGACCCTGAACTTGGCAGATGTGCCTGCCATCAGATTGCGGCTCGCTTGGCACGGAGGCGGGCAACGACGTCGGCCACGGGTTTGGCCTTACCAGCGACCACATCCTGATTGCCCAGCGCAAGGATTTTTAGCAAGGCCAGTGTTTCTTGCGTCTCCTCGAACGAGGCGATGTCCTGCAGGACGGCCTTGGCCTCACCGTTTTGGGTGATGACCATAGGTTCACGCTGCTCCGCGAGGTGCGTCAAAACCTCGGCAGCGTTGGCTTTGAGATAGCTGATGGGCTTGACTTGTGATGAGTAGCGCATGGCGGTGCTCCGGACTTGAATAAGACTGAATATAGTCCTTTTATAGTCCGACGATAAGGTGTGGAGATGGCCTCAGGTCCTGGCGAATTCGTCTTCATTCCGCAGGCACGTCAGAACCCACCCTGTACCCCATCGCCCGGTAGCCACGCTGGCACTTGTCCCACATCCGCAGCAACGCCGGATGCTCGGTGGCGGCGAAGTCGATGATCCGCACGTCGGGCTTGCTCGCAATCCGCATGCCGCGGATTGCTCGGCCCTCGCTGACGCTCAGGCCCGCCGGCCGTTGGCCGGCGTCGTCGCATCGCTTCGCGATGCTCCTCGAACCCGGAACGGGGGTTCTCATCCGCACCACCTTCGCCCACAAATGAAAAAGCCACCGCGAGGGTGGCTTCTTCATTTGTTTGGTGGCGGATGGTTGACCGCAGAACTGGGTCCTCGGTCAGCCATTTCGGACCACTGCGAACCGGTGCGAATTCCCGCGTAATCACCGCGACAGCAGCTCGACGTAGGGCTGGTAGCTGTAGCTGCGATTCTTCTTCTGGCCGGTCATTTCCGACACGATGCCCAGATCTTCCAGTACCTTGACGGCGGCAGTGGCGGTCGGAAAGGTGGTTTCCAGTTTTTGCCGCACCCGCTCGATGGTGAAGCGCGGCATCATGGGCAGCAACTCGAACAGCCGGTAGCTGGCGGGGCTGGCTTTGGGTGTTTCGAGCAGGCGGCGCCGATCCGCCGCGATCAGGCTGGCGATGGCGATGATGCTGCGTTCAGCATCACTGGCGGCCGTCGCCACGCCTTCAAGGAAGAACGCGACCCAGGATTCCCAGTCGCCTTCGGTGCGGATGATCGACAGGCGCCGGTAGTACTCGGCCTGATGCTGCTTCAGGTACCCGCTGAGATACATGAGCGGTTCCGGCAGCACCCCCCAGTGTTCGAGAAGCGCCGCGATCAGCAGGCGCCCAATGCGACCATTGCCATCGAGGAAGGGGTGGATGGTTTCGAACTGGGCGTGTGCCAGCGCGATGCTGACCAGCGGTGGCAGCGTGCCTGCCTCGTCGTGAATGAATTGCTCCAGGTCGCCCAGCAGATTTGTCACCCGGTCGGCCGGCGGCGGCACGAAGGCGGCGTTGCCCGGACGGGTACCGCCAATCCAGTTCTGGGAGCGCCGCAGTTCGCCGGGCTGCGTCCCGGCACCTCGCATTCCGTCCAGCAGGACACGGTGGGCCTCACACAGGAGGCGCACGCTGATGGGCAGCCCGTTGGGATCGCGCAGGTTGTCCTGCACCAGCCGAAAGGCGTGCAGATAGTTGGTGACTTCCTCGACATCGTCTGTGTTGCTGACGGCGAAACCTGCTTCCTCGTCGAACAGATCGGTCAATGTCGCCTGGGTACCTTCGATTTGTGAGGTGAGCAGGGCCTCCCTGCGGATCGCGCTGTACAGCAGCCAGTCCACCGACGGCACCAGCCCGGACACCCCGGACAGGCGGGCGAGCGCCAGCTCTGCCTGATGATTCAGGTCGGCATACGCCTCTGGGGCCAGCTCAGGGTTGCTCGGCGGCAGGGGATGTGGAACGAAGGCCCGAACCGGTTCACCCGGCGTGGTCGAGATGGCGTAAGTACCCGTGATTCGCTTCATGCGAAAGATATCTTTAATGTGAGTTTGTTGTATTAAAGTAATCTTTAATAAGAGGCGCCAGCATTAAAGTAGCCTTTGATCAGATGATCTGCCGCCGGCCCCCCCGCCAAGGATGCTTTTACAGTTGCCGGGCGGCACCTGCCCCAAGAAGCAGGATCTTGTCTCGATCGGTCATGGCCACTGCCGCTTCCGCATCACGTACTGTTTGTCAGCTCAGGCAAACTGGAAAAACTCTTTCATGGCTGGCACCTCAGCTGCGCCGGATTGAGCGGCCCGATTGACCGCCCATGCACTGTCACAAAGCGAGTCGAGCACATCGCGCAACGCGGCGAGCAGGGTAACCAGTGCATAGATGGCGTGAGCATTACCAAACGCCATGTTCGCCATCCGACCGTTCATCTGCGCGCGTTCGCGTTCCCGCCGGGTGGCCGGCGTCTTCGCATCGCTCCGCGATGCTCCTCGAACCCGGAACGGGGGTTCTCATCCGCACCACCTTCGCCCACAAATGAAAAAGCCACCGCAAGGGTGGCTTCTTCATTTATTTGGTGGAGGCGGCGGGATTGCTCGCAATCCGCTCGCTGCGGATTGCTCGGCCCTCGCTGGCGCTCAGGCCCGCCGGCCGTTGGCCGGCGTCTTCGCATCGCTTCGCGATGCTTCTCGAACCCGGAACGCAGGTGCTCATCCGTGCCGCGCCGTTTAAACAGAAAAGGCCACACAAGGTGGCCTTTTCTGTTTATTTGGTGGAGGCGGCGCCCACCTTTAAAAATATTTAAATTGTTGATTTTTATTATTTAAAATAAAATATCAATATAGAAGTGCCCCCATAAATGCCCCCTTCTTAACCCTGCGCAAGGCTAGTGGTGCGCGGAACCGTACCCCCGGGGGGCCAGAGTGTATCCCAATCGCAAGTACGCCCGTTCCGCAACCAATCGTTAACAGCCTCCGTCCGTCCCTATCTGGTCCGAGGTTCTCCGCAAGGAGTTGGCCCAGCCTCGCCGGTCCCCCCCACTACTTCCTGTCCTGACCTTTCCTTGAACAGCCCGTCCATAGGTGATGAGCGTCATCTAGGGAAGCTATCTTCAGGGGCGGCTGGAGCATCCCGTTGCTGTATTGCCCGGGAAACAGAACTTGCCCAAGAACCTGCATCGGTACCCTGCGAGTTCTTGATGTTTTGCAACACTTGTTGCTAACTCTGGGCTGTTACTTGGCCTAGCCCGGAAGTCACCCGGCTGGTGCTTGAGGCCCCACGGGGTGAGCTTTACGGAGCTTGGGTACGATGGAAGAGGCGGAAATCCTCATAGATCAGATCCGGTCAAACGGACAAGCTCGTGAGCAGGGCGTCCGAGCGCTGTACAAGCTGTATGGTCGACCGCTGCGCAATTTCTTTTTCACCAAGGGCCTCAATCAGGACGAAGCTCAGGATGCGTTGCAAGACACCATGATTAAGATCGTCCAAGGATCCGGCGGGTTCTCGGGCAGCGGTCAGGCTAACGCGTGGATCTGGCAGATCGCGAGGAATTGCCTGACCGATGCTATGCGAAGAGGACTTACGAGAAAGGGCAATGAGATCACGGTAAGCGATCCGATTTGGGAAAAGATTAAGACAGAAAATGCCCATCCCGATCAGTTGGACCCACCCGGAGCCCTGGATGATTGCGTCCAATCCGGACTAAGTAAGTTCAGGCGCGCAGACCCAGAACGGGCCTGGGTCATTGAACTCCAGGTAGAGGGGTGTGGCATCGAGCAGATAGCCGCCACCATAGGCAGGTCTACTGCCGCTACCAAGGAATACCTCTCCCAGTGCCGAAAGAAGATGAAACCGTTCCTCGAAAATTGTGCAGAATTGCTATGACGCAACCGCCACCGCCCCTGTTGCCTGAGGAGGACGAGCAATGGCTGTCGGCTCTGGCAGGTAAACCTGACCCCAGCGCGAATCAAGCGCTCAACAGAGAAGCCGCCGCGATCCGGCGTGCAATGCTCGTCACGACCTTATCGCGGCCGCATCCAGAACCGGATGCCGAAGAGCAACATATTCAGCGTCTTCTGTTCAAGCTTCGGCAGGGACGCCTCTTGGAGCAGGAACCCAAGGCTGTTCTCAAAGACGGCCGTACAGCGAGAGGAGCCGGCCCTCTTGGAGGTACTTTCGCGGGTCTTCGGTACGATGGGTTGGCGATCGCCGCCACAGTGCTTCTGGGGCTGGGTTTGGTAACAATGCAGTTCAGGGACAATCAAGCCGAAGAGCCTACCAGACAAAAAAAAGGTCCCGAGGACCAGGTGGACCAGGATAGCCGGGTCGAATCTAATCCCGAAAAAGCGAGCAAGGAGCTAGCGAGAGAGCTCGAGAGGCGAGGCGCCAAGGTTGAGCTCACGCCTCTTCCTGACGGCAAATTCCAACTCATCATCCAACTGGATGAAAGTAGAGGCGCTCTCGAATACCTCAGACAAGAGGAGCGCTTCAGTAATCTTCGTGGAAACAACCGTCTTAAAATAATCTTGGAGCCGAGGCCCGGGAAGAAAGCAGCCAACTGAAGATTTCCACTTGTCACGCCAGTCCCTGACCAAACGCACTTTGACTCGTCTCTAGAGTTGAAGCCGCGATTGTCGTGGCTTCCGGGGCCGCCGCCGACCGGCCGGCAACCACGCAACTACGTGGAGTCAGAGAGTGAAAATTCTCCAAAAACTTCGTTCGCTACTTCTTGAAGACGCAGACCCGTCCTTCTCCGGCTTGGAGCAAAATACCTCCATGCCTGCCCGTCTAACAGGACAGGGACGCGCAGCAGTCATACCCTTCCCGGCACGTATCGGAGCACATTCTGCATCTCTGCCCGATGCATCGCTTTCATATAATCCGGTACCGGTGCCCTCAAAGTTTCGGGGGACACTCGATCTGGAGGAGGTCAACTTGTTCCTAAACGGAGACTGGTTTGCGCAAGGTAGAAATACCGGCGCGTACATGAAATCAGTTGAGGCGTTGGAACGAGACAAGAAGATGCTAACGTCCCAGTTTCGCAACATTCTGGAGACGCTCATCGAAAGGCGGCGCGAAAAGAAGAAGCGCATCCAATACGAAGAGATTGTGGCCCAAGGCACAAGCAATATAGTCACTCAGCAGCTGCGACTCTGCATTGATCATCTTGATGCGGAAATTGAAATTTTCCAGGCGCAATCAACCCTTTCTTTTCAGGAGGCGGGTTGGGTAAAGGCAGTCATCGATCAGTTTGAAAGCGGTTTCCTGCGAGGTCTCCAGGACGCGCTCTCTTTTGAACTCCTGTCTGCGCGCTAGGGGGGGGGAGTGAAAATAAACTCCTATTTTCTGCTGCTGTTGGGTGAGTCTCGCTCCGATGTGGAATCTCTCCATCGCTCCAGTATTTCGAGACTGAAAGCCTACGCGATCGCAATGCACATCCCTCTTTTTATCTGGGTGGGGACTGGCTTTCTGGTTGCGGCCAGAATCTTCCAGCTTTCTGCCGATGCTGCGGTGGGTGTGGCCATGTGCGCTGGGCTGCTTGTGTACCTGGTCGAGCGCGTGGTGCTAGCGACACCCAAGGGGTGGATCATCACGGTTCTGCGGCTTCTTCTTGGCCTGCTTATGGCCGTGGTGGGTTCCGCGATGGTTGATCTGGTGCTTTTTGATCGAGAGATCGCAATCAAACTGCAGCGCGAGGCGGAGCATCAACTGGAAGCGCAACAACAGATGCTATTGCATACCCAAGCGGAGCGGGTCGAGGAGGCGCGAACACTTTGGCTCTCCTCCAAGGCAGCAGCAAACTGCGAGGCAAATGGTACCTGCGGAAGCGGTATTCGAAGCACAGGCCCAATTTATCGTGAGCTTGTAGCTCAGGCGGAGATTGCGAGAGCCGATTATCTGCAGGCTGCGGCTAAGCTAGAGTCTCTTGAAAAGAGCACCCAGAAAGAGCTTCAGACGCTACGGGAACACGGCGTCGAAACCAGCAAGATTGGTGTGCTGGCGCGGCTGGAGGCCCTTCACGACTATATCCTGAACACGAAAATTGCAGGTCTTGTGTGGTTGGTGTTTTGTTCGCTGATTGTATTAATGGAATTGATGGTCGTCTTTGTGAAGATCGTCTTTCCTGCCACGGCCGATGATCTCATATGCGAAATAAACGAGGCGGTTAGCGCGCAGAAGGCAAGGGATTATCGCGCGGCAGTAATCTCGCCACTGTTCGGTGCGCGACAGTTGCTGAGATCTGAGAATGGTTAGAAGAAAAGTGCGTGCTCTGATTGTCAGTGGTGTGATGGCTCTGGTGCTCAGTGCGGTGGTCCACCAGGGTCCTGAAAAACTCACCTTGAGGGTTGAGCATGGGTTCAACCGTGCTCTGACAATGCTGGCGGAGAAGGCATACGGTCCCGCCGACCAAAAGACCGCGACGGCGCTTGGCAGGCTTGCTATCACGTACGGGGAATTGGGGGACTACGCCAAGGCTCTGCCGTTGGAGGAGCGCGCGCTTGCGATTCGGGAGAAGGCGTTGGGGCCAGAGCACCCTGAGACTGTGGATGCGCTCTCCTACCTCGCCCTCATCCACAACGGCCTCGGCGACTATGCCAAGGCTCTGCCGCTGGGGGAGCGTGCGCTCGCGATTCGGGAGAAGACCTTGGGGCCAGAGCACCCTGAGACTGCGGATG
>Ga0315909_10002081_pt1 | contig 26211 bp, 52 predicted proteins | sample LakEriMetagenome_11_FD_203527 | JGI IMG/M metagenome (GOLD analysis project Ga0315909, IMG submission 203527) | Freshwater fungal communities from buoy surface, Lake Erie, Ohio, United States - Buoy 2 MA125 | ecosystem: Environmental > Aquatic > Freshwater > Lake | place: USA: Lake Erie, Ohio...
GGAATAATCTCTATTATTGATTCGAGATTAAAGGAAAATGATTATGACCCAAGTGACTGCTGTTTCTTTCGATGCCAAGACTGGCAACTACTTCGCAAAAGTCGGTTCTAAGACCATCAAGTCTTACTCCAAGTCTTATGTGGAGCGTCGTGTGAAGTCCATGGTTGGTGACATCGAAGTGGCAGTTGCTGCAGCTGTTGAGAAGTCGAATCGCTACGACATCAATACTCGTTTCGGTTTCGTTGAGAAGTTGGTGAACATGGTTGCCACTGGTGTTCAGCCCTCTGCTGTTATCACTGGTGAGGGTGGACTCGGTAAGACTTACACTGTGACCAAGACTCTGGAAGCCAATGGCTACAAGGACATCTCTGATCTTGCAGACTTCCAAGTTGGCTCGATTATCAATACTCGTAAGTGCTTTACGATGATTAAGGGTTTCTCGACTGCTAAGGGTTTGTATCGTACACTGTTCGAAAACAACAAGTCGATCGTTGTGTTCGATGACTGTGATGCTGTTCTGAAAGATCCAATTGCTCTGAATCTTCTCAAAGGTGCTCTGGACTCTTACGGTAAGCGTATTATTTCCTGGAATGCCGATATGAAGGACGACGATCTGCCACGTTCATTCGAGTTTACTGGTCGTGTGATCTTCATCTCGAACATGGAACAGGATCGTATCGACCAAGCCATTCGTAGTCGTTCGATGATGATTGACCTGTCGATGACTCTAGACCAGAAGATCGATCGTATGGAGTTTATTGCTGCATCCGATGAGTTCTTGCCTGAGTACGATGCCACCATTAAGACTGATGCTCTGAAGCTGATTCGTAGCATTAAGACTGAGTGCAAAGAGATATCTCTCCGTACTCTGATTGCTGTATCGAAGGTTCGTGCCAGCAACAAGGACTGGAAAGATCTGGCTACCTACATGTTGACTGCTTAATAGGAGAATAGTATGAGTAAGCGTAAAGAAACCCCTGAAGAATTTAAAGCACGTGTCGAAGCTGGTGTTGCAAAGGCGATGCGTAAGAGTTATGATCTAGTTGCTGAGGGTCGCCGACAGCTTGAAGAAGCAAAGCGTAAAGCAAAAGAACTGGCACAGACTGCCTAAGGAGTTATTATGAAGATCAATGTAACAATCAATGGCATCTCGTTCTACACTACTAGTGCTGCTATTAAGAGAGGTGTAGGTAATAACAGTAATGTAAATGTGGCAGTGCAGCAAGTGTTCGCAGACCTACACAATGCAGTGGGTATTGGTACTACGATTCGTCTCTACGACCACCAAATGAAACAACATACATACGACATACAATTGAGGAGAGTATAATGGGCGCAATTAAGGAACAAATCAACGATATCCTCGAAATGCTCGAAGATACCAATATGGACTTTGATGTAGTTGCAAAGTATTTCGGTATGACGCCACGTGAAGTGTACGATATCGCCTGTGATTATAGCGAGTACTTTGATGACTCCATGGATGGCGACCACGACTCGGCTATGGCTTCTGCTGGGTTTGGAACTGATGAGGACTATGGTTACTATGGGGATGAATAAGCGAATATAATACCCTTACCACACAAAAGGGATTATCTGTAAATCTGTATTTGAAGGGACTCCTACCTCATGGTCGAAACACGATTAACCCCAGCCCTACATTTATCTCTTGTCTTGCAAGATTCTCTGTAGTATAATAATCTCTATAGGGTTACATGGTTGCGAATCAATTGCAGCCAAAAAATTTCTCCGAGAAAATTTTCACTGTAAAAGGTTGCATATGAAAGTATTTGATACATTTGAGATTGTAGAGGGTATGAAACCCTGTAGGAAGAAACCGATTGTAATTCATGCACAGTCGATTCCCACTGAGTTTCGAGTCAATACCTTGGAGGGTAATTATAAGCAGGGTAAGGCTGGAGATTATCTCATGTGTGGTATTGATGGTGAGTTGTATATTTGTGATCGAGAGATCTTTGAGAAAACTTATGATTGGGTGCAAGAATGAACGAACGAATTAAAGAACTTGCTGATAAGATATGGGAAGAAAAATACTGGACTAATCCTAACACGGATAAACTTTTGCCAGCACAGTTAAACAGATTCGCTGAGTTGATTCTACAGGATGTCATGTCCATCTGTGAAAAGATGGGTGATAGAGGTATGGATGGTCACTATTGTGTAGATAAGATTCGTAAGGAATTTGGAGTATGAGTCTAGATGTCTATCTTTCAAAGATGATGCCCACTGAGGTTTTTACTGGGAATATTACTCACAATCTTGGCAAGATGGCTGACAAGGTTGTTCTTTCTAATGGGCAGACTCTCTATCAGATTCTTTGGCGACCCGATGAATGCACTCCACCCTATACGAAGGCGAGTGAGATTGCAGAGTTGCTTGATGAAGGATGGAATATTTTACTTTCGAATCCCGAGGAATATAAGAAATACAATCCAGAGAATGGTTGGGGCAACTATGATGGTCTGGTAAATTTTGTGTATCAATATCGTAATGCTTGTTGGGATGATCCCGATGCGAAGATTGGAGTTTCGAGATGAAAGAAAAGTACTTTAATTTTTTGGATTCCCTAAGAGACAGTGGACAGATTAATATGTTTGGGGCTGCTCCGTATCTTGCAGAGTTGTATGATTTAAATAGATACGAAGCAAAACAAATTGTATTGGAATGGATGAGCACCTATGGCGAACGTAAAGCAAGGCAATTCGACACGACCACCACAGTGGTGGAAACATCTACGTGACTGGAAGCGAGTCTTCTGGAAAAAGGAACGTAAGGCACAGAAAAGGAATATTGACAATGAGCAAAAAACTAGAGATTCCCTATGAAGTAGCCGATGGTATTACATTGGCGACTCTACAAGATCATCTCGAATACCTAGAGCAAGAGCTAAAGGATCATGTTGAGAATGGTAAGTGGATGCATCCCGAAGATGTATTAAAGAGTCGTGGTGAATATATCCCTGCATTAAAAGTGCTTGTGAAATTCTTTGGTGGAGACTATGAGTAGAATCTTTCTTCTTTGTTTTCTGCTGACTGGTTGCACCACCTATGATCACTCTATTCATATGAAGGATGTAAACATTAACACAACAACGATTGAGAAGAAATGTGGTATAAAGTGTACTCCAGTTCGCAATCCAGAGAATCCCTATAAATGACGGATGATGAAGTATTAAAAATGTATAACGAGATGCTAGAGTATTTCGGCACACTACCCAACCCAGAACAAGAACCACGAAGATTTGCATACTATGTAAAATTGTATCGATACTATAAGGAAAGAAAATGAAAGTCGCAGTCTGCTCCGATCTGCATCTAGAGTTCGGAGATCTACATCTAAAGAATGAACACGATATAGATGTTCTCATTCTCTCTGGCGATATCTGTGTTGCAGCAGATATTGGTAAGCCAGATCCAAATAACTTTATGGAGGGTGCACGTAGTAATCGCATCGTGGACTTCTTCAAGCGTTGTTCGTTTCAGTTCCCCCATGTTCTCTATGTAATGGGAAATCATGAGCACTATCATGGTGATGTTGCGACCAGTGCAAGTAAGATTCGCTCTATGCTAGAGTCACATATGCTGAGTAATGTACGACTGCTCGATAAAGAGTTTGTTGATATCGATGGGATTCGCTTTATCGGTGGTACGCTATGGACTGATATGAATAACGAAGATCCAATTACTCTTGCACACATTCGTGGTATGATGAATGATTTTCGTATTTGCTCGAATAGCAATCGCACTGTGTCACGTAAAGTACCCATCTATCAGAAAGACGAGAATGGTAATTACGTCACTGAAACTGTGGATGGAATCAATCGTATAGTTCAGAGTGGTATAAAGATGAAGTCTGAACCAGCAACATGGTCGCCAGAAGATGCAGTCGAAGATCATAAGGCGATGAAAAGTTTTATTGAGAAGACTGTTGCTGAGACAGATCCGTCCACGAAGATTGTTGTGATTGGTCATCATGCACCGAGTAAGTTATCGACTCATCCTCGTTACAAAGATGAGACACTAATGAATGGTGGCTATAGTAGCGATCTCAGTGAGTTTATTCTGGATCGTCGTATGATTAAGTTGTGGACTCATGGACACACTCACGAAGACTTTGACTACATGCTTGGTTCTACACGTGTAGTCTGCAATCCTCGTGGCTATGATGGCTATGAAGAACGTGCAGATCGTTTTGAACTCAAGGTAGTAGAAGTATGAGTGAGTATATCCCAGACAAGTGGGTCGTTGTCAAGATTAGCAGAGACAATGTGGAGACAATCTACAAAGTCTTTGCTTGCTGGTATGGTGGATACACAGGATCTGATTCTTGGAAGTTAAACAGTGGCATCACTCGAGCATTTTTCGGAGGAGAAGTCTATTCCTTCGAAGGTTCTTCTGGTTCTGTCTATGAGTGCCATAAGAATCTTTATGGCACGAACATGTATGGACAAGGTGTCCTTAACAATATGATTAATAACGCTGCAAAGAGTGGCGTGGCGATCGAGATAATGCCAGAAGATACAAACTGGCTGGAGTTGAAATATGAATAGCTGGAAAATTACTCTGGAGGAAGATCCAGAAACAGGTGACTTGCTAATGCCAATTCCTACTGATTGTCTAAATCAGATGGGATGGGATATTGGTGATGTATTAATTTGGGAGGATATGCAAAATGGATCTTGGTCTCTACGAAAGAAAGACGATGGAACTACTGAAAATGCCACTGAGTGATCAGGAAGAAGCAATTGTTTCACTAATGCAAAAGATTAATAAACTTGAGCATGAGAATCGAGAGCTAAAGGAAGAACTTAGAATGTTAAAATGGTCAATAATGGAGCACGATTGATATGCCAAAATTTACACTTATTGGTGAGCACACAGATATCTACGGTAAACCTGATGGTAGTAAAATTACCTATGAATTTTATGTTGATGGACTAAACGATGTTCTCGAACACGTTGATCTTTTTATTCGTGGTTGTGGTTACATGCCACCTCCAGGAACTCTTGACTATGTTGTTGATGATTATAGCGACTTTGGTGGTGGATCAACTCTTGCTGATTATGAAATGCATGACGACGTTCAACACAGCGAATCTTATTTTGATATAGAAAGAAACAAATGAGTAAAGTCTTTACAGATGTGCATGTTTTCATGATTGCAGCAGGACAAACCATTCCACCATTCAATGCAAATCGTTCAGATCAGTCAGATTTGTATATGAAACTCATTCAAGAAGAGTTTTCTGAGTTAATGGACGCTGAAGCAGTGTCTGATGACGCTGAAATTTGTGATGCATGCTTTGATTTAATGTGGGTGATTGTTGGTTACATGAAATCTCGTGGCTGGGATTGTGGAGAACTTTGGGATGAGGGTGCAAAATCCAATTTATCCAAGATTGACAAGGTGACTGGCAGGGTTATTAAGCGTGAAGACGGTAAAATTCTCAAGCCAGAGGGTTGGAAACCACCAGATTTTGCAAAATTTGTAAAATAATTGTTGTTTTGCAACAATTTTTGATGTATAATATGATTATGATTACACTTTACCTTGATATGGACGGAGTTCTTGCCAATTTTGACAAGGCATATCGTCAGTTAGATCCTCATAAAGAGGATCGAGTGCGTTTTCGTGATGCTGTAATGCTTCATCGCATCTTCGAGGACTTAGAATTCATGCCTGATGCACAAGAATTGTTGAATCATGTGTCAAGATTGCATGATGTTCGTGTTGAAATTCTTACTTCAATGGGTACTTTTGAAACAACACGTGGTTTACAAGCAAAGTTACAGAAAATGCACTGGCTTGATAAGCATAACATTCCTTACAAACCAAATTTTGTTCGTACTAAGTCAGAAAAGGCACAGTACGCAACACCAGAGTCAATCTTAATTGATGATTCTCCAGGATGCATTGGTCCATTTATCGCAAGTGGAGGACACGGCATACTCCATAACCATGCCAGTGAGTCTATTCGAATTTTAGACTCAACAATTTTACAGATACGTGCATTACATGCACTACGAGAAGGAATGTATGAATGACTTACTACGCACTACGTTTGAATGGATAAAAGATGACTGGAATAGCCATCCTTTTAGGTTTTTTATTGAGTTGTTGGCTTGGGCTATCAGCATTGGTTGCTCGATCACAATGGCTCTCACAGTCCCCACTCCTCCCCTACTTATACTATATCCTATCTGGATCCTTGGCTGTGCTATGTATGCTTGGGCTGCTTATACTAGGAAATCTTTTGGCATGTTGGCTAACTACATCTTGTTGACTACAATTGATACAGTTGGTTTGATACGTATGTTATGATAAATTTAGATATTTACGGTGAACCAATTGTTGAGCAACATAAGAATTGTAATTGTTGTAAACGATCTTTACCATTAAGTGCTTTTGGTAACGACAGTGGAGGTAACAAACTTCGATCATGGTGTAAAGAATGTGATGCAGAATATCGCAAAGGTGCTAATGCTGTAAAGAAAAATGCACCACCGCCAGAAGATGATCATTGTTGTGAAATATGTGGGTGTTCTGCAGATGAATTAAATTCAACAGTACAACATGTCACTAAAGTTGTTTCTCCATGGGTATGTGACCACGATCACCAAACATTAACTTTTAGAGGATGGTTGTGTAGAAAATGTAATCTTGGTCTTGGTAATTTTAATGATAGTATAGAAAGAATGCAAAACGCTATTGAATATTTAAAAAAACATAAATTATGAATATATTTTACTTACACCCTGATACTAAAGAATGTGCCAAGCAACATCTAGACAAACACGTTGTCAAGATGATTCTCGAATATGCACAACTTCTTTCCACTGCTCATCGTCTTCTCGATGGCACAGAGTATGAGGGTCGTACAGTAAGTGGCACTCGCAAAGCCATGCGTTGGTTACTACCAGATGAACGTGAGACTGGTTTGTATATGGCATCACATATGAAGCACCCATCAGGTATGTGGTGTCGTCAATCGCTAGATAATTATTGGTGGTTGTATAATCTTTGGCGAGATCTAATGCGAGAATATACATTTCGTTATGGAAAACATCACGTTGCAGAAAAGTTAATTCCATATCTTTCTTCTCCACCGAGCAAGATTCCATCTACAATAGCAGATGCGATGCCACAGTGTATGCCAGATCAATATAAGGTTCCAGGAAATTCTATTCAAGCATATCACAATTATTACATCGGTGCGAAACAACCTTTTGCAGTGTGGACTAATCGTCCGATTCCAGAGTGGTATGTTCAAGCGTGGAAAGAACAGAATCATAAACCTATTGCACAGATAGATAAGAAGAACAGTAAAGTTCGATTCAGAATGATTTCTTTATAAATACAGTTATGCCTACATATTCATTTCGAGATAAACAGACAGGTTTTGAATTTGAGAAGTTTCTTTCCTTTACAGGAAGAGAAGAATACCTACAACAAAACCCACATATCGAGCAGATTCATACTTCTGCGCCAGCATTCACTGGCGATCATGTAACTCTTAAAAAAGACACAGGGTTTAAGGAGGTGCTACAGCGAATACACGAAAAAACTCCAGGAAGTCAATTAGATAAATCATCATCGCAACTATAAAGGAGTCCGCATGGCTCGAAAACCAAACGCTGCACTCGCAGTCGTTGATAATAATGAACCACGTGAACCAAGAAAACCAAACAATCAACTAAGATTACGACTTGATGACCTAAAAACTTTTCAACCATTAACAGAAAATCAGAAAAAGTTTTTTGATACTTATAAACGACAGGATTATTTTGTAGCATTACACGGAGTAGCTGGAACAGGTAAAACATTTATCGCTTTATATAAAGCAATTGAAGAAGTATTAGATAAAAGTAATACGTTTAATAAAATTATTGTAGTAAGATCTGCAGTACAATCAAGAGAGATTGGTCATCTTCCAGGAGATGTTTCAGAGAAGATGGAAATCTATCAACAACCATATCGTCAAATCTGCGAAACATTATTTGCTCGCAAAGATGCATGGGATAGATTAGAAGAACAACACCATATTGAATTTATCTCTACATCATTTATTCGTGGTATGTCGTTTGATGATGCAATTATTATCGTTGACGAAATGCAGAATATGAATTTTGAAGAGATTGATACTGTGATGACTCGTGTTGGTTATCGCTCTAAGATTATTTGGTGTGGTGATTATCGCCAAACCGATTTAAGAAAAAATAATGACAAGTCTGGTCTATTGAAGTTTTTTGATATTGCGCAGCATATGGGTGCATTTACTCGTATTGAATTTACTCCAGACGATATCGTGAGAAGCAGTTTGGTCAAAGATTATATCTTGGCTAAACTAAAATACGAAGATATTGTAGAAGGAAAACCAAATGCTAACAGCTGAACAATTTGCTCACTTATTCCCAAGAGCACAAGACCCACAGGGATGGGTTAACTCAATGAACAATGTATTCCCAACATATGACCTTAACACACCAAAAAGAATTGCTGCATTTCTTGCACAGTGTGGACATGAGTCTGGTGGATGGACAGTGTTCGAAGAAAACTTAAATTACTCTGCAAAGGGATTGATGGGAATCTTCAAAAAGTATTTCCCTACTGAAGATCTCGCTAATCAGTATGCAAGACAACCACAGAAGATTGCTAATCGTGTTTATGGTGGTCGCATGGGCAATGGTCCAGAAGCGTCTGGTGATGGATGGAAGTATCGTGGACGTGGACCAATCCAGTTGACTGGAAAAGATAACTATCGTGCATTTGCTCAAGAGATGTTTGATGACTGGCAAAATCTTTTTGATAATCCAGACTGGGTAAATGCAGATCGTGACTTTGCTTTGATGTCTGCAATCTGGTTCTGGAACAAGAACAAACTAAATCGTGAAGCAGATGCTGGCGATATTAAGACAATGACTCGTAAAATCAATGGTGGTTTTATTGGTCTTGAAGATCGTATTAAACACTATGAGGAAGCAATGCACTTATTGCACGGATAATGAAAACATTTATACATCATGATTTACCCAAACTTGAACGTGACACCAAACCCGATGGAACTCGTTTATACAAAACACCATCGGGTTTTGCCTATCCAAGCGTCACAACGATTACAGGATTGCACACAAAAAAGGCAATCATGGAATGGCGAAAGCGAGTCGGAGAAGAAGAAGCAACAAGAATCTCTACCAGAGCAGCAAACAGAGGAACAAAAATTCACAAACTCTGCGAAGACTATCTGCGTGGAGAACTTGATGAACCAGATATCTTTCATGCAGAGATGTTCAATTCCATCAGACCAATGCTCGATGACATCGACAACATTCACTGCTTGGAAGATCCGCTCTATTGTGACCACCTACAGGTGGCAGGAACAGTTGACTGCATCGCAGAATATCAAGGTAGACTTAGTGTCATAGATTTTAAGACATCATCTCGACCAAAAGATCGTGATGATATTCATAACTACTTTATGCAAACTGCAGCATATGCAGTTGCGTTTGAAGAGAGAACTGGAATTGCAGTTGATCGAATGGTTGTTATCATGGCAGTTGAAAACGATGATCCAAGATGGTTTATTGAGAAACGTGATAACTGGATTGCAGGATTTAAAAAATTAAGACTTGACTATAAGAACAAGTATGGTGTATAATAGATAATATGGATGACGATCTTACTAGATTTTTGATAGGGTTTATAATAATTGTAATTATAATTATTTTAATCTTATCGTAAGAATTGCTGTATGAAGCAATGAGAAAGGTGTTCTGGACGAGGGTTCGATTCCCTCCACCTCCACCATAAGAGAACTATGACATGGGATGATATACGAAGAGTTAAAGTTTTACTAACATGTTACTTGTTAGTAATCTTTGCATTAGTTTTCTTATGATGGGGGTGACTAGGTTTCGACAGGGCAATGAGTAACAGAGTGGACAGCACGACACAGAGAGTCGTAAAAAGTAAACAACGTAAACGCAAACGACGCACAGTTCGCATTAGCAGCCTAAACACTGCTTAGGGTTTCGGTAGGTTTCCTCGTAACAGAATAACCTACCATTAATTTTATTCACTGAGGATTATATGACTGTATTGCCATTGAAAGATAAAGTTCTTGTAGCAGAGAACAAGAAAGAAAATACTACTGCGAGTGGTATCGTAATTGAAGGTGCAGGTGGATTAGGTGAGTCCAAAACTGGAACTGTTTTAGCGATTGGACCAGATGTAAAGGATGTCAAAGTTGGCGATGTCATTTATCTTGAGTGGAACAAAGCACAAGTTGTTACTATAGATGGTAATCAACGTGTTATGATTAAAGAAGAAAATATTGTTGCTGTAGTTGACAATGTATGAGTTAGTAGAACAATATAAACAAATGCATAAAGACGAAAATCTTTATGCTGGTTCAGCCTTAACTATACACAAGGAAAATATTCGACAGTACTTGAGTTTGTCGAAGTGTGAATCTATTTTAGATTATGGATGCGGTAAAGGGATACAATATCATAAAGAGAATATCCATGAAACTCATTTCTTTGGTATTATACCATCTCTCTATGACCCAGCAGTAGAAGAATATTCAACACTACCTTCTAAAAACTTTGATGCAGTAATTTGCACTGATGTGTTGGAACATGTTGAAGAAGAAGATGTTGATTCTGTTATAAAAGAAATATATTCTAAAGCAGACAAATTTGTTTATCTTGGTATATGTAACAAGTTGGCAGATTCATTTCTACCAGACGGAAGAAATGCACATGTGACTTTAAAATCTATTGACTGGTGGATCGAGAAAACATTACCCCACGCTAAGTTGCTAACACTTATGTTTGTTTATGGGGATTGTAAGAATACTGCGATACTCATTGACAATAAAGTGAAGATGAAGAAATGAAAACTGCACTTCTCTGCAATGGACCAAGTAGAGAGTTATACCAGTCAGACGAATCGTATAAGTATATTATCGGATGTAACATTCCGTGGACTAGGGTAAACTCTACAGTTGTTATGGATGTTGGTGTTCTTGAGAAGTTTGACTCAACATGTTTTATAATTGTGAGCAGAAAAGCATGGCTTGAGTGTCCGATGAAATTTAGAAACAAACTAATTGGACAAATTATTGGTATGTTTGATCCATATCCAGAGTATGATTCTGCTGGACATGCAGCATGTAGAAAGTTATTAGAACTTGGTTCTACTGAGATAAATATCTATGGTTGTGATTCTTGGTTTACGAATAACACTGAAAGTTATACGCACCAATATGTAGATGGAAGATCAGTAGACATGAGTAAGAATGTGAGTGTTTGGCGAGCAAGATGGTATGAACTCATGGCTAAAAACTCACAGGTTAAATTTAATTTTATAGGAGATCCTAAATGAAAGCATTAATCACAGCAGTAGCACTAGCGTTTGCAACTGCATCTTTTGCAGCTGATGCACCAAAGAAAGATGTAAAGCCAGCAGAAAACACAAACTGCGTAAAGAAAGATAAGAATGGTAAGTGTCCACCACTACCAGATTCTCCAAAGCCAACACCAAAGAAAAAAGCTGAAGAAAAGAAATAATCTTTCCTAAATAATTATACACAGTGGGTTGAAGGATCCCAATAAAACCTTCATTACACACAACTCATTACACACAAGGAGTAAAACATGAGTAACTTGACCCCGTTCGAGATTCGCCTTGAACTATTAAAAATGGCGAAAGACATGCTTAACGATGACTACTACGGTAAGCGTGAAGTTATTAGCAATAGTTGGCATGCCCAATTAGAAGTTGCTAAAATCAATGGCGGTGTGCTACCTGAACATCCAGGATTTCCAGCATATCCATCAGAAGCAGATATCATTGCAAAGGCTCAGGTCTTGAATGGTTTTGTTTCAAATATTCCCACCAACACATTAGAAAAGACTAGCAAAAAGTCCACCTGATAGGGATCAGACAGAGGGATATTGCATTCCTCTGTCTCTAACTGATTTAAGGAGATCAATATGCGAATACGATTGTATACGTTAATCACATTATTACTAGTAAGTTTTGGATTTTTTATTTCAACAACATCCTCAAGCGAAAGAGTTATTACTGTTGAATTGACCCATTTAACAAAAGATGCTAGAACGCAAGTTGAATGCTTAGCCGATAACATCTATCACGAGGCAGGTTATGAACCTGATTCTGGTAAGGTCGCAGTTGCACTGGTTACATTAAATCGAGTGCAAGACCCAAGATACCCAAAAGATATTTGCTCTGTAGTGAAACAAAAGTTAAACTCTACATGTCAGTTCACATGGTGGTGTGAAAATAAAATCACCAACAGAAGCAAACAAGCATATGAGAATTCTAAAGAGATTGCATTGTATGTCTATGCAAACTACGAAAGAATGAAAGACTTTACAGATGGTGCACTGTTTTATCACGCTGATTATGTTAGACCAAATTGGAAAGGTTTAGAAAGAACTGCAGTGGTAGGACGACATATTTTTTATAAAGAAAAGGCGAAACTATAATGATGAACAAATTGAACATTCAGCTTAAAGAGCAAGAGAGTTCACAACACTCGTTTTACTTGCTCATGGATGATATATCATTAGCAACTGTGAAGCCAGTAGTTGAATGGATATTTGAAGCAAACTTTGTAGAAGAAAGACCAGATTTATTAAATCTAATCATCTGTTCTCCAGGTGGTGACTTGAATGCAGCGTTTGCACTGATTGATACAATGAGAGGTTCAGCAATACCAATTCGTACTATTGGATTGGGGCAGATTGCTTCTGCTGGACTTATGATTTTCATTGCTGGAGATAAAGGGAAGCGTATTCTTACACCAAACACTTCTATTCTGTCACACCAATATTCTTGGGGTGCGTTTGGTAAAGAACACGAACTATTTGCAACAGTAAAAGAGTTTGATTTAACCACTAAGAAAATGATACAGCATTATAAAAAGTGCACTGGTCTTACGGACGCAAAAATTAGAGAAGTTCTTTTGCCACCGCAGGACATTTGGTTAAGTCCACTCGAATCTAAAAAGTTAGGACTATGCGATGATGTTAAAGAACTATCTTAAGTTTTCTGGAATGTGGATGGGATTCGTATTGAATCCTTATCATTGGGAGTTTAAGATTCAAAGGATCAAACCTGATGAGTCTAATCCCAAAAATTATGGATTTATGATTTCAGTTGGACCATTTTGGGTTCGTGGAGTTATAGATGATGGTACTTGGTAAATTAAAGGAGTTTATTATGCATGATACTGTATTTGTTGTTTCACTATTGATCTCGATCGTTACACTTATTGTTTCTGTAGTATTTTATCATTACAGTGAATTGAAATCCGTTGAGAAAAATGTAGAGTCTGCAATCGTTAAGGGAATTGACCCTATTGCTGTTCGTTGTGCCTATGCTAATGCACACGATAATGTTTGTATTGCATACGCTGCATCCCATCAAACTGCCCCTGTGAAAACAGGTAAGTAAGTACTTACTTACTCGGATAACCCTCTAGGATACAGGCATTCTAGGGGGTTGTCTTTTATTCCACTTTAGCGTATAATAATCTTATATCGTTGAAATGGAGTCTTAAATTATGAGTCTGCTTACAGTTGGAAACCCAAAGTTGTTGAAAGGTCAGAAGAAAGGTTATTTGTCTTCAGTCCTGCACTTAGCACCTGCAAATTTGTCAGGTAAAGAAGTGTGCCCCAAACGAACAGCTGGTTGCACTGCTGCATGTTTGAACACTGCTGGTCGTGGTGGCATCTTCAAGAAAGGTGAAACCACTAATGTGATTCAGCAAGCACGAATTCGTAAGACCAAATCATTCTTCGAAAATCGTCCAGCATTTCTTCTTGAGTTGCTTGTTGAAATTCGTAAGACTATTAAGAAAGCAGAAAAACAGGGACTGATTCCTGTCTTCCGTCTTAATGGCACTTCAGATCTCTCATGGGAGAAGTACGAAGTACAAGATGGTAAAAACATTTTCCAAATGTTCCCTGATGTGCAGTTCTATGACTACACCAAAGTAAACAATCGTAAAGTAAAGCACATTCCTAACTACCACCTGACTTTCTCTAAAGCAGATGGCAACGATATGGATGTTCGAATTGCAATATCAAATGGCATGAATGTTGCAGCTGTATTCCACAAAGTGCCAGAGACATATCTTGGTCGTCCAGTCATCAATGGTGATGAAACCGATCTGCGTTTCTTGGATCCAAAGGGTGTTATCGTTGGTCTCAAAGCCAAAGGTAAAGCGAAGAAAGATACTTCTGGGTTTGTCGTTTAAATAAGGAGATATATTATGGGTTTAGATATGTACTTATCTGCTAAGAAATACATGAGTAAGTATTTCGATCCAGATGACGCTGATAAGATTAAGAAGGTCAATGACATCTTTGGTATTGTTGGTATTGAAGATGAAGATTATGGAGCAGAAGAAGTTAAGTTTCGAGTTGCATATTGGCGTAAAGCCAATGCCATCCATGACTGGTTTGTTCAGAATGTTCAAGATGGTGTTGATGAGTGTCAAGAAGCATGGGTCAGTCGTGAGCAGTTGCAAGAACTGATTGATATATGCAAACAAATCATTAGTGTTCCCGAGAAAGCACAAAATTTGCTACCTACACGTAATGGTTTCTTCTTTGGTTCTACTGATTATGACGATTGGTACTTAGATCAGTTGCAATACACTGTAGATAGGCTAGAGAAGATTCTCCTCGACCCTGCATTTACAAAGGCAGATTTTTATTATCAATCTAGCTGGTAATCCTTGCCTTTAATTCATAATTGGAGTATAATTATATTATGCAAATGATACATACATCCCTTGGAAAGTCTAAAAAGCGTAAGCAAACAGCCAAGCAACGAGAGTTGCAGGCATCATGGGAAGCCATGATGAAGAAGTATGAACCGAAGAAACCTGTGCCTGCACGGAAGGGTGACGGATTTTCATACTCACTTGGAGTACCTGCTCGTCGTGAGACGCCTAAGATTCCAAGTCTTCCATTTACTGGTGCACCTTGCACTAAGAAAGAGACACCAGTATACACTGGCACTGCCATGAAAGGTATTGGCACGATGCACAAGTCGAATGCAGTTCCAATCTTCTCTGACGAACAAGCGATTGAAATTGCAACTATGAGGAGAGGATAATGAACTACAATCAACCACATCGTCCATACAGTAGGATTACCTACAAGGTAGACAATCGAGTTATCATTGATCAACTGTTGGATGACCTTCATACTATTCAACTCGATTATATTGATGAAGCAGTAGACAAGTCAGATCTCTCTGATGCTAAAGCAGTGATTCAGTGGATCAAGGAGAAGTTATGAGTGAGTTCTGTGTTAAATGTTGCGAGAAAGAGTCACAGATAGAGATATTGAATTCTCGGTTTTACAAAGAGTCGCAGTGTATGCGTGAACGAATTGCCAAATTGCAACGAGAAAACGAAGCACTGATAAATGAGAATGAACGACTTGCAATTGATGTTGCATTTTACAAAGGCGACTTGCCTTCCAATATTAATTAAGGTATAATAGCATCATGACTAGAATTGAAAAACAAAATGAACTCGTCTTGCAAAAGATGAAATTAGATAAATTCTTCTCCATGTACTTGGAAAAGTTTGAAAGACAGATGGATTCAGATAAGACCGATACTCCCATCTGGAAACTTTATAAGGCTAAACTTAAAGAGTATGATAAAGTCAGTTACGAAATTAGGGCTAATGAGTATTGGTTAAAGAAGGAACACTATGTTTAAAACAGCAAACGATTTTTCGATGCATATTGAGCAGATCGTTCGTAATAAAAAGATGTCCTATATGGATGCGGTACTTGACTATTGTAAAGAGAACTATCTTGAGCCAGAAGATATCGCATCGTTAATTAACAAATCCCTTAAAGATAAAATCGAAATGAATTTTCGTGAATTAAATTATTTACCAAAACAAGCGCAACTAGATGTCTAAAATTTGGATTGATATACTATTAGTTTTGATGTTTATTGGTGCAGTTACTGCACTGGTACTTTCTTTTAATAAAATAGTACCTGCGGGTAAATGGTATGATTGTACTATCTCAGAAATATCTCCCGACTTCCCTCCGCAAGTAAGAGAAGAGTGTCGCAAACTTCGTAGTGAAGCATATAAGAATGGACGGATTTAAAGCATATCGTTACTACCTAGCGATTAAACTTCACTTCACCACCGATAAATTTAATGTGTTCCAGAATCGTGGAAATGTTCGTGGTACTCGTGAAGCATTTAATGCTAGAAATGATAGATACATATTCGAGAAGTTAGCAAACAAATACTCAGATGATAAAGATATCATTCAGTTCTTTGTTGCCAACTTTGCATATGGTAGCGATAATGCAATCTATGCTGGGCAGGAAGCAGAAGAAAACTATACAGAATGGATTCGTAGGAAACAGAGTATTACAAAGATAGTCATAGATGATCTCGCAAAACTCTTAACCTACGTTGAAACTAACAGACTAAAACACACAGCACTTTTTGAATTTACTGATAACGAATACCCTGTTGCATTGAACATGTTTGTTGGTGGTAAACTTGCAATAGAAACACTAAGAATCATTGATGACTTTACAGGTATTATTGATAAGTGGAAGGAAAATCTATCGGTAAAATATATCTGGGAAAACGAGATGCGTCGGATTACAAAGTTGACTGGCTTTGTTAAATACGATAAACTAAAGGTAGAAAAAATCTTTAATCACTTCTTAGAAGAAGTTGCAAACTAATCATGGGTAAGACTTACAAGAAACCTAATCATCGTTATGATGATGAGCAATCCAGTGGGCGATCTGGAAAACATACCAAACACTCTAATAATAAAAAGGGTGGAGGTATGAAAACGCTAAATAGTTATGTTGAAGAAGATTATGAATTTGATGATTACGATCCATTTGATGATGCGATTGAAATTAGTGATGACATAACAATTGAACATACTAAAGATACAAACGATACTCCGTAAATACGAAAGGAAATACAATGGATATTCAAACTCTACGCAAAATGCGTAACTCTGACTTCGGTCAAATCTCTCAAGCATTCGATAAGATTGCAAATCCCCAAACAGAAACTAAGTCTTATGCCGATGATCGCTTTTGGCGATTGGAAGGTGATAAGGCAGGTAATGGTACAGCAACCATTCGCTTTCTGCCACGTGTAGAAGGTGACGATCTGCCATGGGTTCGCATTTTCAGTCATGGTTTCCAAGGACCAACTGGAAAGTGGTACATCGAAAACTCTTTGACCACTCTTAGTGAAAATGATCCAGTTGGTGAACTAAACACTCAACTCTGGAACAGTGGTTCCGAAGCAAACAAAGAAATTGCACGTAAACAAAAGCGTAAACTTTCTTTTATTGCTAACATTCTTGTTGTCAGCGATCCTAAGCATCCTGAGAATGAGGGTAAAGTATTCTTGTTTAAGTTTGGCAAGAAAATCTTTGATAAGATTATGGACAAGGCTCGTCCGACTTTTGAAGACGAAAAGCCAGTGAATGTTTTTGATCTGTGGGAAGGTGCGAACTTTAAACTTCGCATGCGTAAGAAAGATGGCTATGCGAACTATGACGAATCTGTGTTCACTGATCCATGTGTAGTTTCTGATGATGAAAACTCTCTGTTGAAGATTGTTTCTGCTCAGAATAAACTTTCTGAATTCACCGATCGTAAAAACTTTAAGTCTTACGATGAGTTGAAGAAGAAACTCAACGAGGTTCTTTCTGGTGATAGTTTTGCGAGTAAGTCTGCTGCTGAAATTGCAGAAGATGAAGATCGTCCAGTTGCCTCTGCACCTAAGATGGCATCTAAACCTGCACCAGCACCAAAGTCATCATCAGTTGATGATGATGACGATGATGTTATGTCTTACTTTGAGAAGATTGCGAAAGAAGACTAATCGTCTATACTTCGCTACATAAAAAAGGGGATCTTCGGATCCCCTTTTGTTTTATCCAGTGTATCTGGATTGTAGCCAAGACGAAACAGAGTTGTCGCTGTTTCTTACTGGGACACGAACTACGTTTGTTTGCTTAGTTGTGTTATTGACTGTTGGAGCAGAAACGATAGTATTTCCTGCTGGTGCTGTAGGTGCTTCTTTCATTGCAGCAGTTTCACTTGATTTTTTAGTTAATGTATCTGCAGAAGTTGGTTTAGATGCAGCGAGTAAATCAGATGCCTTAGCATAACCAACATCAACCTTACGTCTATCAAAGAAACTAAGTTTCTGATATGCATCATCTTCTTTAACGATTTCAGCAATCTTATCGTTGTCAGTACCCTTTTGTGCAGCTGATTTAATTTGATCAAAAGCACGTTTACTAATTTCTCTGGATCCATCTTTACCTGCTGCATCGCCAGCAAGCATTGCTTTACCAGTCTTTGGATCGAAAGTAGCAAAGTCTTCTTTTATTACTGCTTTACCGTCTTTGCCAACTTTTTCAGTAGTGGTTAGAACTCTGGTTTCATCTGATTCTTTCTTACCAGTTCTTCTGTTGACTTCGCCTGTAGTTCCACTTGTTACTATGTTCTTACTATAGTTGCTCACCTCACCAGCATTACCAGAGGATTGAGCCATCTGTTCATTACCAGAAACTTTTACTGTGCCTTCTTCTGGACGGAATGGATACCATGGACCAATAGAGAATTTTTTACCGAGTACAGAGAAACCAATTTCTGGTAATCCAAAATCTTCAAATATACTTAAGATTTTATCAGCCAATCCTTTAAAGAAATTGGTGACTGGTTTAAATGCATTTAGTAGTGGATCAACAACATAATCAGTGATCAAGCCAAATAACTGTTTTGGTAACCAGAGAATAGCATCAAACAATGTTCCCATTGCTTCTTTAACTGGCTCCCACAATTCACCGAGAATATTTGCTAACTTCTTCATGGTCTCAATAGGACTCATAATGAAGTTTTGAATCTGTTTTGGAATAAACATAATCACATCAACAAGATCTCCGAACAAGTCAGAGAATGAGAATGAATCTAAGAATTTCTCTACTGCATCAAATCCTAGTGCGCCAGCAATCCAAGAGATAGCACCCTTAATTAAATCTAGTACACCACCAACAAGAGAAGAAAATAGTCCTTTAATTGCACCACCGATAGCACCAACTAAACCACCCTCTTCCCATCCTTTCATAGCACCTTTGATTGTATCCCATACAGCCATAATTACCATAAGTGGAAATGCGATCTTTGACACAACTGCCGACACTGCACCAAATAGTTTACCGAACACTGATAGTTTAGAACCCATCTCTGCAAAGAATCTTCCGATACCACCGAACCATTCAAACACTGCAGTAATACCACTGCGTATCATTCCAACAAACTTTGCGATTGGACCACTGGTTTCAGTCATTACTTTGAAACCTTCAATGATCGGTGTGATAAAGTTTGTGACTGCTGTTCTAATCGATGTGATTATTTTACCAATTGCAGAACCTTCACCAAGAATACCTTTAAAGTAATCTATTGCACCCTTAAACACATTAGCGATATTACCAGCAAGATTACTGAATACATTACGCACTGAACCTACTGCATTTTTGAAAATATTTTTCATACTTTCAACAAGCAGTGTAAAAGTTACCTCGATGTTAAAAAGTATTTTTCGTAGAGAAGGAAACCATCTTGAAAGAAACACAACTGTTTTTTCAATAGCTAATCCGATACCTGTAACGAAGAATTTAACAGTCTTGACCCAAGCAGAAACCAACCCAGCAACAGTGCCAGCTGCGATTGCGATTGCAGAAAGAAGACCACCTAATCCAAACCCACCTTGTTCTTCTGTTTTTTGTGCTTTTATTTCTTTTGGTCTAGTATTTTCTTCAATTCGTTCGAGAAGTTCCATCTGTTTGCTCAGAAGTCTGCTATACTCTAGCTCTGCTTCTTTACTAGCTGGTTTAACTTCTTTTGGAACTACATCTATCACACCACCATTCTTTTCAGGTTTAACTTCTTTTGGAACTACATCTATCACACCACCATTCTTTTCAGGTAGTTGTTTTATAGTTGGTGAATCGATAACCTTTGCCTGACCATACATTGCTCCTGTTAAAGTATTAACACTTGAGGTTAACTCTTTAAGTGCCATAATAAGAGCAACGACGATTGGAGGTGCTTGTGTTGATCCACCGCCATCCGATGACATCGGTACGATCGCATTTGATCTCTGTTGCTCTAATATTGCTTGCATTATCGTTTACTCTCTATTCTCTTTTTTTCTTCTTCTAGATACTGTATCAGCATGAAAACATAAATCTCACGCTCGAACGGAATCATTTCTTCTACTTCTGTTAGCGAATATTTATGATATTGCATCAGGGCAAAATTCATTTTGTAATAATTTGACAAATTATCATGACAAAGGTTTATCAAAAAAAACTGTCCATGCCCTCCAACCTAACTTTATGCTTTTTGCTACAAACTGGACAGCCGTAGTCGATATCATAAGTTAGTTTTGGCATAGTTTCAAAGAATTTTTGGATTTTCTGAAACTGATCGGTTGTTAAATTGTTGATAAACTCAAGTAATTCAGTTTTTGTCTGATCTTTAGCATGATAAACCTCATTGCCATCATAAATGTAGTCGATAGACTGAGAAATAATGTTAAAAACTGATTCTGTATCTGATTCTTTAAGGTTTTGAAACTTTTTAAGGATATCTACAGAAGGATATTTCATAACTACACCAACATCACCCCATAGATTGATGTTTTTCTCGTGTCCTTCTTTAGATTGCACTTTAATATCAGTCAAATTCACTGATACTTTAACTTTTGCCTCTTTATTTCTTTCTCCGTGATCCTCATCACATGAGAGAATTAGTTCTACAGTTTCGCCAACAGATTTTGATCTTAGTTGAGTGAAAATGTACTCCAAATCAAACATCGCAAGACTGCTGACATCAATTGTGTCTGTTATGCATGATGTTATAACAGTTTTTAATGTCTCAACCATCACCTTTTCATCTTCGCTTTGCTGAGCAAGCATTAATGCTTTCTGATCTTTAACCAGAAATGGGCGATAGTTGACAGTTTTATTTAACGATGGAACAACCAGACTGTAGACTGGTGTACTATTTGATGGTAATGCCATTACTATTCTCCTTTAGTCATATTCTTGATAAGTTTATTCAACTCAGTTGTGCTACCAACAAAGATAGCATTGTTTGTTACCTGTTTTGTCTTTTCAGACTTAGTTGGTTCATCTAGTTTCTGTTTTTGTTGATGTAAATCTAGTAGCTGCTGATTGATATCGGCTAACTGCTTCATTAAATTACCAACAACTTCAAATGCACGAGGATGTTCTGATTGTTGAGCAACCTCTATTGCTTTGTTAAGTGCTTCTTGTCCCTGTGTTAAAATAGATCTAAGATTATTACGAGAAACCTCATAGTCGTCTTCAATCTTTTCATTGGCTGGTTTTATAACTTCGCCATCTTGTGTTATCAATTCAGTTTTGCCTATTGGTGTTACGCCAAATTCAGCAGATAATGCCTCATCAATCTTCATATTATTCTTTCGCCTTATTTACATACTTATCAAAAATAGCGTTGGCTACCCAAACACCCATATAGCCCATAAAGTACCATTCTGGAAATGTAGTTGGATTGCTAACGATCAGATAGATAAAACCCCATGTGGAAATGACCCATGCTCCGAAGCGAGTGAATTTCTTTTCATCTAACTTTCCATCTTTACTCACTAAGTCTTTTATATCAAACGAGTCTTCTGGATTGCGATGCATTGCAATCATTGTTAAAAGAATGATAAAAAGAAGCACCCCAAGCAGTAATGCTAGGGTTGTTTTAATGGTAAGTAATGCTAGTATCTCAGTCATTAGAATCTTACAAGTCCAGGTAATTGACTAATACCGTATGTCATTCCATTACCAGTCATAGTATTGCTAGCAAACCCTGCTGCTGCAGTATTTAAATTTCTTTGGAAGTTATCGTAATTGTCAGTATACTCATTATACCAAACATCAGGAATTTGTTCTTCCGTATCAAGAACATCAATCGCAGTAGAAGTCCAGTATTTGTATTGCATAGTTACATTTAATTTCATTAGCTCTTTACTGGAGTTATCTAACTGGATAGCAGAAATAGTTTTTGGATAGCACTCATAAAGAGATATTTCATAACGTGTTCTATCGAGCACATCTTGAACTTCGATAAGCATATCACAAACATATTTGTTATAATAGTTAAATGCTCTCGTTTCTGGATTTTGAATAACATTTACCCAGTTGTCAAATAATGTCTTTACTTGTAAGCTGGCATCTACGTAAAATGTTAGATTGATCGCTTCATATAATCTCTCATATGGGATCTCACGAAACTCTCCATAAGATCTATTTTGAACTGTTGAATAGTTAACACCTGGAATTTGAACTGAATCGCAGAATAGTAAAACATTGTCTAAAGTTGCAGGAGATACTCCAGCTGGTGGATTAAATAAAACTGCAAATCGATTGGATCTAGCCAACGACTCAGTTTTAACTTGTGCTATAAATCTTTCGATCGACATTATTGTTTCCTAATAATTCTTTTTGAATCTGCCCACACTTCTTGTTTTGATGCTCCAACAAATCGTTCGACTGGCAGTAGCATAGCTGTCGCCCAGTCGTTTGCATTAACTCTTCTAAACTGACTTCTAACATGAGGCATAAGATATTGTTTTATACAAGGTTTAGCTGCATTGTATCTAGACACTCCATCAATAACTGCCCACGAATACTTTAGTCGAGTTGTCTCATCTAATCTATTGTTGTTCTTAAAAACCAACAACGAGTCAAGCAATCCTATACGAAGATTATATGGTAAATAATGCATATTTAAACCGATAAAACCATCTTGTGTTTTTCTGTATGGAAAAACAAGAGGGAATCTGTCGTAGTAAGGCAATGTTTCTTTTAACTTTGGATCATATATGTACATGTACAAATGTCCAGGCATAATCGTGGTCGTTAATTGATCCGTATTACCTGATATTACTTTCTGAGGTGTGAGATTTTCCCTCGCAAGCATTTGCACCTGACGATCGAACCAAGAACGAGATTTCTTAATCGCTGTGTTAAGATCGTACTTGTTTCTTTCGAAAACGTCTTTAATAGTTGGTTGTTTAGCCATATTAATTATTTAGGGGACAAGCCTAGCTCTTTTTCCGTGATAATTTTAAATTCCCAGTTACGATCTTTACAGTAGTTTTTTGCAGCTTCCCACTTAGCTTGATTCTTGATAAATAAGAGAGATTCTGTTAGATACCTTTGAGTTTGTCTTCCAGGATACACTGGTGGTAGAGTTTGTTTTGCAGGTTTAACCTCAACAAGAAACGTCTTCCCTTCCTTTATCGTAATTTTAAAGTCTACGAAATACCGATGGATTTTACCGTCGGTTGGGCATCTGTAAGGTATAATTGTTTCTTCTGAACTCCACCTTACTATGGATGGGTTTTTATCACACCAGTTGGCGAACATAGTTTCCCATGAAGACCTCATGATAATGTTTGTGGGGTCTCCGCTATACTTTTCTGGGAAGATTGGTTTAAATAACCTTTTATGGTACATCGCCTAAATAATATGTTAGATTTCCTAATATTTAGGGGTAGGCATGCCAAGTATAGATAGACAGATAGAAAAAGCTGATCAAGCATCCAAGCTGGATCGCAGTTTTAAATCAGACAAGTATAAAATAGAACAACATATGTATCCCTTCGATTTGATGGGTGAGGGATCAAATTACACCGCAAATCAATATGGTGGAAATTATGTAATCTTCTATATCAACGTCGCTGTAGATTCAAAACTTTTAGACAAGTCTAGGGGCAAAGCAGAAGAAATCACAGACGATGTTTCTTTCACAAGAGATCGTGGTCCACTCTTAGCAGAAAATCTATCTAAAACAGGATTAGTTACTGGCGCAGTCGCAGGAACTGCTATTAAAGGTTTAATCGCAGGTGGCTTTGCTGGTGGTAAAGCATTAACTGGTGCTGCAGTTGCAGCTGCTCCAGGTGCTATCGCTTTTACTGCTGCAGCTAATATTGCAGCATCAACAACTCGTGCACAAAAGCGACTAAAAACTGCAATTGCTTTGCATGTACCAAATCAGTTAAACATTCGTTATGGTCTTCAGTGGGGTGAGGAAGAAACAGCCACTGCCATGATGGCACCAATTCTTGGTGAAGCTGCACTAAAAGCACTTGATCAAAAGAATATAGACAACCTTGCTGCGCCAGCAAAAGCAGCTGTTGCGAATCTAGGTTTAACATCTGGACCAAATGCTGGTGCAGTTTCAGCTGCAACTGGTCTTGCAGCTAACCCACGTAAAGAACAAGTTTTTAAGGGTGTTGATTTTAGAACATTCCAGTTTGATTATCAATTCTTCCCACGTGATCCTAAAGAAGCAGAAAATGTATTGAACATTATCAAAGCATTTAAACTTCATATGCATCCAGAGTTTAAAGACGCTAATAAATTCTTATACATCTATCCATCTGAATTTGATATTTCTTACTATACAAATGGTAAAGAAAACACAAATTTACATCGCCATACTTCTTGCGTGTTAACAGAATTGAACGTAAACTATACACCAAATGCTGCATTTACTACTTTTGAGAATGGTATGCCTACTCAAATAAACGTAACAATGAGTTTCCGTGAACTTTCACTCATGGATAAAGATAAGATTGTGGAAGGACTATAATAAATGTATTTCGAAGACTTTCCAAGATTTGTTTATGACTTTGAAATTGGTGGCGAGAGAAAGGTTATTCTAATAACCGACATAACACGAAATGTTCGTTTTCGTGCAGAGTTGCTATCAAACATCTCTTTGTGGGATGAGTATGATATTGTAGACGATGAAACTCCAGAGATTATAGCTGAGAAGTTATATGGCAACTCTAATTATCATTGGATAATTATGCTATTAAATGAACGATTTGATTACATAGCAGATTTCCCACTATCATATCCTAAACTTTTAAAATATGTAGAAGACAAATATGGTTCAGCCAATATAAATTCTACACATCACTATGAAGACGCAAAAGGATTTGTTGTCAACTACGATAAACCAGGAGCAACTTCTGTTAGTAATCTACAGTATGAAGATAGATTAAATGAAAGTAAACGCAGAATTAAAGTCATAACACCAGAAATGGTAGATAGAGTTATTCAACAGTTTGGTGAATTGTTATAATGCAAACCTCTCAAGTTTTAAGAGTTGCTGGTGACGTAAATATTGAAAAGGTACAGGTGGTAACACCGAATGGACTTTTTCAGGATATCACCAACCAAGTAATAGCGATACAAGTTTTTGAAGACTTGTTTTCGCCATTTATTACTGGCACGTTAGTTGTAAAAGATACATTAGATTTAATCAATTTGTTTCCATTTGTTGGTGAAGAGTTTGTTGAGATGAAAATTTCAACACCATCTTTAAAAGTTCCAATTGAAGGTAAGTTTTATATTTTTAAGATGACCAATCGTGAGATGGTTGGTGATCGTACAGTAGTTTATGAACTACACTTTATCACTCAAGAAGCATTGATAGATCTAAACAAGCGACTAAGTAAAACCTTTTCTGGTAAGTGTTCTGATATTGCAAATACTTTGATGACGGATAAGACTGTTGGTCTACAACTGTCAAGAAAATTAAATGTAGAAGAATCTAAAAACAATACAAAGTTTGTATCCAATTTTTGGACTCCAGTTAGATGTTTAAACTACATTGCGAATACTGCAGTAAATAAAAATGGTTCACCATCGTATGTATTTTTTGAGAACAGAGCAGGGTTTAACTTTGTATCACTAGAAACTCTGTATACCAATAATGATGTGATGGAAGAATTTGTTTTTGATAACTATCAGCGTGACGATCTCGCTGGTGGTGGCTCAGCGAGAAATGTTCCAGAAGATTTTCGTCGTGTGAAAGAAATACATATTCCAACAGCGTTTGACTATATGGATCGTATTCGTTCTGGATTGTATGGATCTAAACAATATAGTTATGATTTAACAACAAAACGATTTGGTAGTAAAAACTTTGATATGTTACAAAGTTTCCAAACAGACAAACACTTGAACCCATATGCAATGGCTGCAAAGACTGTTATCTATCGATACGCTTCTG
>Ga0315909_10002083_pt1 | contig 26200 bp, 25 predicted proteins | sample LakEriMetagenome_11_FD_203527 | JGI IMG/M metagenome (GOLD analysis project Ga0315909, IMG submission 203527) | Freshwater fungal communities from buoy surface, Lake Erie, Ohio, United States - Buoy 2 MA125 | ecosystem: Environmental > Aquatic > Freshwater > Lake | place: USA: Lake Erie, Ohio...
TTATGTATAATGTTTCTATTTTTTTAGTTATTGTTTTTTCTTCAAAATCAATAGATCTTAATTTTGACTTTTCTGATCTAAATTTATAATAATTTTTATCATTTATTAATTTAATAATCTCATCACAGTAATCAATTTCATTATTACTAACGTAACCCCCATCTGCAATTATTTCAGATTGTGCATTGTAACCCGCATAATGTGAAACAACGGGGTTTCCATACATCATTGATTGCGCAATTGCGGTACCAAAAGTTTCACCATCACTTCTGTAATGTAAAAAAACATCTATTGTTTTATGAAAATTATCAATATAGTCATCATTGTTTGTGGTTTCCACTATAATACAATCATCACTTAAACCTAATTCATTCATTTTAGATATTGTTGAATCACACGCACCGATTATTATGTATTTGAAATTTATGTTTTTATTTTTTAATAACCTTAATGCATTTAGTGCGATTGGGTGAAAGTTATCTTTTCTACCAATTCTACCAAAAACAAAATAATTTTCTGGTATATTATATATTTTTTTTAAATCAATTGCTTTTGGATTTTCTTTAGGTATTGGGTTATATATCATAATATCAGAACCTCCTCTCATCTTATTAATTGTTTCGCTAATAGATATTGAATAATCTAAAAATTCACAATTATCTCTAGATCCAAATATATTAGTTTCAATTTGTATTGGACAAAATCTTTTTACAAATGGCCATTCATAATAACCTCCCCTTGCAAAGTGAAAAATATCAAAATTGTAATTATTTAAAATATCATAAAAATTTGTTTCAATAAAACTATAACCTTGTTCTGGTCCTGTTTTGTTATTTTTTGCACTGAAACTAATTAAATTATCGTTATCAAAATTATTTATTATAAATGGTAATCTATTATTGTCTGCTTCTTGTCTGTAAATAATATATGGATCAAAAATATTTTTGTCTAAATTTAATATTATTCTTTCGTGTGATCTCCATGTGCCCGCATAATCAACCGTATGTGAGTAAAAACAAATTTTAATTTTTTTATCCATTTAAAAATTTTATTCTTTTTATCTTGCGACACTTGTATGTAGTGTGTACACATACAGTCTATCATTAATTTGACCAAATTTATAACCCAATTTGATTGCTCTTTTCCACAAATCCCAATCTTCCATACCCCTTACATCATTATATCCACCAAGATTTTTTAAACATTCTGTTTTTATCATCATAGAACCGTGAGTTAAGACATTTTCAATATTTATTATCTTTTCAATTTCATCATGATTTAAATATTCATCTGAATTAAAACAACTATTAAAAAAAACTTCATTATTCAATTCTCTATTTAGTGCGTGAGTACCTAAAAAATCCACATCATTATTTTTTAAATATTCTAACTGTTTTTCTAATTTATTTTCTAAATATAAATCGTCAGCGTCTAAAAAACAAACTAAATCTGTATTAATTTTTGATAACCCGTAATTTTTTGCATACGAAAGACCCTGTTTTTTTTCCTTATGATATAGTTTATAGTCTAAAGTTATTTCTGATAAAATTTTTTTTTCAGTATTTTCCCAACATTCATCCAATACAATAACCGTTTCAAAATTTTTAAATGTTTGTTTTTCTAATGATTTTAAAGATTCGATTAGTAATTCATCATGAAGTTTATTATTACTATGAACACAAACTAGTACTGTTAATATTTTCATATTATAAATGATTTATGTGTTCAGGATAAAGCATAAAATCATTTTCATTAAATGCTTGACCTACAAATGTTTTATTTTCCCTAATTTTTGGAAACGGTTTATGTTCAAAATACTCATCATGAACTAAACAATCAAGTCTTATTTTTGGATAAACTTTTTCTTTTAAAAAATTTTGATCTACCTGCCAAAAATTTCCTTTGATGTATTCATCAATCATGTTTTTCATGTCTGGTACAACATTTTTTTTTGACCCCCACATACCTCCTAATATTTCCGTACCGTGAGCCGGATGGTCTCTCATAATATGAAATCCTTTATTTGAAGATAACCATTCGTCTACTGCGTATTTTTCTCTCATATTTAATCTAGAATCACAATCTCTAACAATAACAACATCAACATCACTATCAGATGCGGGATAAAATCTCCAAAACATGCCCGTCCAATCACCATCAACCTCCATATCAACTAATTCAACGTTATCAAAACTTTTTAATTTTTCTAAAGTTTCTGATAAAGTGGTTCTACCATAATAAAAACGACAAATCCATTCAGGATAAATTTCTTTTGCTAACTCGGCATTTCGTATTGCACCAACATTATAAACTGGATTTTCTCCCCATAAAGAAAATGAGATTATTTTTTTCATAAGTAAAAGTTATTAGATTTTCTTAGTTGGAATGTTGAGTTGTCATGGTGCCAATCTTTTACATTATTTGTATGTACAAAGTCAGTTGACCCAAACCCCCAATCAGGGTGTTCATGTCTTATTATAATTTGGTCAACATATGTTTGTTTTTTTAATATATTCCCAACCTCCATAAATTCATTATCAGAAAAACAAGATTTATAATCCGGATGATAAATATAACTAAATCTTTCGTAATATTTTTTTCCTAAAATACATAAAGTATTAAGTCTATTACCTTGATATCCGTCATTGAACCACAATACCCCGTCAGTATCAGAATATAATTCATTCATTTTATTTCTTATGATTTGATCGTACCCTAAAACTTGTGGGACCATATCATCTGAAGCTAATAAAACAATATCCCATTTTTCTTCTAAATCATTAATATCTCTATTAACCGCATGTATCTTAGACAGACTTCTACCAAAAACATAAGTTAAATTTTTAAATGTATCTAAAACATCTTTAGTGTGTTGATTATTCATTTCGGTATCATCTTCATCCAATGAGATTAAAAAATGAATATTTTTTTTATCCTCACACAAATCATAATATTTTTTTAAAACAGATAAGAATTTTGTTTTTCTTCCCCTTGTTGGGAACTTAACTAATATCTTCATTAATTTAAAATTTTTATATATTCTTCTTTTATTTTTTTTGCGACTTCTAAACCGTCAAATTTTTTAATATCTTCAGGAACATTATGTTTTTCTTTATTTAAAATATATCCATTTTCATCTACATTGTAAATCCATCCGGGTTTTCCACATAACCAACCTTCAATAGTTGTTCTACCTAAAAGTATACCTGCGGTTTCAGAACAATTTTTAACAAAAGTTTCTACTTTACTAGTTGCTTCAAAATGTCTTACATGTCTATTTTTTAATAGGTCTTCTAAGTAATTTGATTTATTTTCCCCAACTATCCATAACATTTTATTAATTGATTTTGAATACTCAACTAAATCTTTTATTGTATTTTCTCTTAAATAATCAATTGTCCCGACAAATAAAACATAATCATCATCTTTAGTATTTTTTTCATTAAATCTACTAGTATCTATTGGGTTATAAATTACTTCAGTGTTGGTTTTTTCAATGTTAAATTTGGTTGTAATGTGTTCTTGGATTTCTGGTCTAATACAAATGTACTTTTTTATTTTTTCATTTATTACCGGATTTTCAAGTTCAATAACTTCAGAATGTATTGTACAAATTTTATCAGTGTTTGGGTACATCTGACACATTTGATTTGTGACTGGTAAATGTTGTGTATGGATAATATCATAATGAACCTCACCAATTTTATACATTATATTAGGTTGAGATACTTGTGGTCCTTGTGGTGTTTGTAAACTCCATTTACCATCACCTAATTTATAACCGGGGGCTTCGTTAAATGGTACTACTTTAATACCTTGTTGTTGTGCCAATTTTGAAAGTGGTCCATTAATATCAGATAAGACGGTAACATCACAATTTAATTTTTTTAAACCTCTCGCTAATTCATAAACATACATTTCGGATCCCGTAAAGTTTTTAAAAAATAAACAAGATAACAAAACTTTTAATGGTGAGTTAATAGTTAAATTTCTTTTTACTTTTACCGGTAAAACATCTTTATATTTTTCTGCAAATATTTCTCTATTTTTTTCCCATTGTTCGTTTGTTTGACCAATAGATTTGTGAGTTACCCTTATATCATAAACGACGCCAATTTTTACGTCCTTTATAAAATTTCTAAAAGAAAAATCAACATCATAAAAATGAAAGCCATTTATCTCTTCATTAAATTTTTCTTTTATTTTTTTTCTGTTTACCACAATAAAAAGACCGTCAACCAAAACAACATCATCTATTTGGTTTCCTGAACTTGCAGAATATCTTGATTCCCATTTTTTTCCTCCATGTTCGTGATTAACAATACCTTTCATTTTTGAAAAGTCTTCCCACCATCTACCTGATTTGGACATAATTGTGGTTCCTGCTAATCCTAAAATACCATACTCCGGTTTTCTTTTGAAGTGATTTAATATTTTTTGACCCCAATTTTTTGAATCAAAATATATATCATCATGACATAATACTAAAATGTCATTATGTGATTGCAATAAAATTTTATTATAAACTTCAGTTAAAGAATACTCACCATTATTTTCAATAGGAATAATTTGAATATTTGGCACTCCTGATGTTTTTTGTAACATTTCTACAAATCCATCATCAATTTTTCTAGTTGAGAACCCTACTGTAATCATAACCCTGTTGATCCAAACCCTTTATCGTTTCTGTCCTTTTCTCCAATCTCCTCTACTTTAACTAAATTAATCCATTTTCCATTAACTACAGGACAAAGCACTGCTTGTGCTACCTTTTGACCCTTTTCAATTTTTATTCTTTCTTTTGTGGTATTAAAAATAATAACTTTAATTTCACCCTGATACCCACTATCAACAGTCCCTGGTGAATTTAAAACCATTAATCCTTGATTTAATGCTAATCCACTTTTACTTCTTACTTGTATTTCATAACCATCAGGAATGTCAAATCTTAAACCTGTTGGTATTAATTTTCTATCGTTTGCCTGTACCCATATTTCTTCAGTTGATCTTAAATCAAATCCTGAGTCTGATTCATAAGCATATTCGGGTTCTTTATTATCTGAATCATTTGTATATTCTAAATTTATTTTACCCGCAGACTTATCCATCAAAATAGAATCTAAATCATCAATATTAGAAACGATATCATTAATATCAAATTGTGAATTTGGCATCCCAAAATCAGAAACTTTATTTTGTACGGACTTTAATTTTTTTATATTGTCCATTACTTTGTTTAACTTTTCACTCATTTTAATTCTTTTAATTTTTTAATAAAATCAATTAATACATTAACATCTTTTTCGCAGTACTCGGCAATTTCTTGTAACCTATTATGATTCCAATATGCTTCATGAACCATTCCACCATTTACTTCTCCGTCTTTAGGTGTTGGAATGTCTAAAGTTGCACATACTAAATCTAAAGATCCAATTGCAGAATATGCTCCGTATTGCCAAATTTCTTTTGTGTCAATTGCCTTAACTTCCCACGGCTTAGTATCATATGAAGGAAGTATTTTAGATGGTTTAATACCGTTTATGATCATACGTTTTGCCATCATAGGTATATCAAAATTTTTAAGGTTATGTCCACAAAGATAAAAATCTAAATTATGACACCTATCTAAAAGGTTTCTTACTGATTCTAATAAAACTTTTTCGTCATCACCGGAAAATGTTTGTTTTTTAATTTCACCGTTTTCCATAACAAACGCCATAGAAACACAAACTATTTTTGCAAATTCAGGAACAAGTGCCGAACGTTTAAAATATACTTCATTCATTTTTTGAAGTTCTTCTTCCATACCATCAGTGTCATAATTGTCTTCAGGAAATCTTTTTAAAAACCAATCAAAATATTTTACAAATTGTTCTGCAATTTTTGGATTACTTTCTTGACATGTTGACCAATCTTTACAAAGACCAACAGTTTCAATATCCAAGAATAAAATTTTTGTAATAGGTATGTTTATCATTTTACTAGTGTTTTATATAATTCTGCTCTATCTCTCGTTACTTTATTTAAATCATACGTGTCTTTAACTGTCTCGTATAATCTTTGACCTAAGTCATACGCCCAATTGGGGTTATCAATTAATTTTTTCATGTATTTTGACCAATCACCATTTCTTACCTCATCTACAAGTAGTGCATTTCCATCAACAAACTCACCATTTTTTAAAGAATGTTTTAAATCAATAGTATATGGACCAACGTTTGACGCAATAATTGCTTTTTTATAAAATCCCGCTTCAATAACTTTGAGCTGTGATTTAACTCTATTAAAAATATGATTTTTAATTGGTGCCAATGATACATCAAACCATCTATAATTTGATGCATAACTTGTCACAGGTTTTGTCCATACACGATTATAAAAAGGTAAAACATCAAAATTATAATCTTCTTCTTTAAACTTCATTAAAAAATCTTTATGCCTATTATCAACCATTCTGTAATTATCGGTAAAGATTTCTTCATATCTTGCCCAAACCGTTTCTTCAGGTCTTATTGGTCTTTGTTTTTGTTCACCCGTATCTTTATTAATTTCAGTTACCGTTCCTCTTGTATCAAAACCACATAGATACATACTAAACTTATCTTTATGTGAACTTAGTTTATTAATTGTACCATCTAAAAGTTTTAAATCATGTAAATGTGACGACCCACCTAACCAACCAAACCTCATCTTATCAGATTTTAAAGTTTCTTGTTGAAACTGAGGCTCATTTGGGTTAATTGCGTTTGGTAAAACAAAAACATTTTTATTAATTTTAGAAATTTCTGTTGCAAAAATACTTGTTGTGGTTGTCACATATTTAGAAACTTTTAAATTTGTCATTATTTTTTCATGTAATTTGTTTTGAACCACCAGTTGATGTACGGGGTGCTCCTTTGTCGGTAACCAATAATCATCCAAATCCATTACTGTTATAATGCCCATATCATTAAGTCGTTGAATAAGGATTGGTGCTTGATTATAATCTTGACCAATACTTCTATGAAAATGAACAATATCATATTGTTTCCAGTAATTAATATCATTAATTTTTGGTTCGTAGTCAATATCTACGTGGAACTCATCTCCGTGATTATTTTGTAACATAACGTGTGGGTCAACAGACCGAAATTTTCCGACGCCAGTTCTGTCAGATGGTAGACATAAAACTCTAATTTTACTCATATATAAATTTATTTAAGTAAAATATAATAATTATAAAACAAAAAATCCACCCTTGTGAGGTGGATTTAGTCGATGATACACGACTTTTATTTTTCTAATTTTTTGATTTTTGTTACCTTACCAATAAATAAATGTTGACCAACTTTAAATTGAATAGTTTCATTAGAATTTGATGTTGATTCAACAATCATGCCTGCTTGTTTCAATTCCTCTCTTACTACATCTTTTACAGTATCTCTAACAACATCTCTAATCATATTTTTCATTTCTGAAATATTAAAATCAGATGTTTTTGATTCTGAAATTTGTTGTCTTACTTGTTTTGTTGTTATTTGTTCATTAGACTGTAAAGGTCTATCCATGTTCATTAATCTTTGTGCTCCCTGTATCACTTCTTCAGATATTGTTGCTGAACCATTAACACTTGATGGTTGAACGATTGGGTTTTCTATCATTAATCTTTTTATTTCATCGGGTAGTTTTGAACTCATCACTCTGTCTTTATCTAAAGGTTGTGATGGATCATGATATGATTTTTGTGGTGTTGATTCCGCCAAATATTCTTGAGGTAAATTGTATTTGGCGTTTACCGGACTAAATTCTTCAATCTCCGGTATATTAAATTTCCTACTATCAACAGAACCCGTTTTAATTTGTTCCGCCTTTTCCATTATTTTTTTTGATACTGCAAGTCTTTGCATTAAATCCATTTCGCTTCCCATAATTAATTATATATTTTCTTCGTTATCAAACTTTGCGTTTATTATGACCCTTTCCATAGAACGATCTCCCGTTGGGTTATAGTTTGGTCTTACTTCAATAAATTTATCCATTGTTGGTTTATATGTAAAGATTTTATCTAATCTAAATAATCTCCAACCAGGTAAAACATTTCCTCTATTTTTTGCACTCCATGAGGATCCCTCTTGTTCCCAAGCTCTTAAAACTAAATTTCCTTTTTTACTGTAACCTAAACATACTGGTTCAATAGTTCTAAGTCCTTTACCACCGTTATCATCACCATCATAATAAATAATAGTTACAGACTTCTTTTTTATTGAGTCTTGAACATCTCCTAAAGACGCGGCTTCAGATATTACATATTTTAAACTATCTAATAGTTTCATCTAACGTTATAATATGGGTTGTTTTGTGAGTATTTATTAATTTTTAAATCTTCTTTTCTATCTTGAACGTCAGATGCGGTACCAATATTTTGATTATATATATCTAATTCAACACCCGTACCTCTACCTAATTTATCACCATTTGCAATAGCATCAGGATGAACGGTAGAGTAAGGATCAGTTGGTTTATAATCATTTCTTGGAAATAATTTTTTTCTTTGTTCTTCTGCGATTTTTGACAACGCATTGTCAGGTTGCGAAAAATCTAATTTATCTGATTGTACTGCCATTATTTTATCATTTTTATAAGTTTATTTATTCTATTAACTTCTTCATTTACCGATTCCACTTTCAACTCATCTGCGGTTGATCCGTGTTTATCACCTAAATTAAAACTATTTTTTTCATGTGAGTCTAAATATTGGTTTTGCATTCCGCCATCCGACTTATGTTTTTTACTTGACGAGTCATTATCTCTCCAAACACGTAAAACCTCATCACACCAATTTTTCATCCTATCACCACCATTTAAAATAAACGGAGCGTCTTCTTTTTTTCCACCATAACCATCAAACCAATTTTTTATTCTTTTAATTTGTTGGTATGTTACCACTCCACTTTTTGTTATTTCTTCATTTCTATTATATCCTTCTGTATTTGTATCTGCATCAACAGAGGAAAAACATTGTTTTAAATGTTTAATTAAATCATCTGGCAATTTTGCCTTCCTATCGTATAAATTACTGTTCACGACTTATTAATTTTATTAATTGTTGTGTTGATATACCTTGGCTACTTGCCATCTTTTTTAGCGATTTTATATTTTTTACAATAATATTATTTACATCACTTTGTTCTTTTTTTTCTAAACTATCTCTTTTTGATTTATCAACCAAAATGTCTTCAGCAATTTCTGATTCATCAATTTCTTTTTCTTTTAAAATTAATCTATCAATATAATTTTTTAATCTACTTATTTTTTTTGGTGTTCTTTTATGTAGTTTAGGTTTTTTACCTTGTTGAATTGTTCTTTCTATTGCAGATTCTTTATCTAATCCTAACTTTTTTTGGAAATACTTTACGGTTTCATCGTAGTCCATAAACATGGTATCCTCAAAACCAAAAGCGTCCGCCATATCTTCTTCTGCCAATTTACCCTCTCCATAGTACCCATACCAACCTCTTAATAATGGGTCTCTTGGCATTCTAGCGGATGGTACTATTTGGTCGGTTGTTTTAGTACCAATCCCCGCACTTGCTGGATCTAATATTGGAATTGCGGATGTTAACCAAGTTCCATCATCATCTATTAATTCAGTTACTTCAGTTTCTTTTCCTTTGGTTTCTTTTTTTGTTTTTTCTTTGAAGGTTTTCATATCCTTGCAGGGCATGTATTTTCTATTACCATTTTCATTATGATAATGTGAACCTGAACACCCTAAAGTTTTTGCAACCCTTTCTGCTCTTTCCTTTGTTGAATATTTATATGTTTTCATCTAGGCTTTTACCTATAAATACCGCGATTAAACTATTTATCATAAAAAAGAATGCCAAGTCAAAATATTAATTCTTATTATTTCCCAAAATACACGACAAAATTAAATTATGGTCAGTATTTTGACTTAACTCTTGCGTCCGATGAAAAAAGTTATGACGAGGAAGTTGTTTTTTCTACGGACATAATTGGTATAAATGATGGGAACAGATTACCAATTTCAATACAGTTAAGTAATCTAGATAACACCCAACAAAATAAAATAATTTTTGGGGATTACATACCAACAAACACTTTAATTTCATCTAATTTTTATAATCCAAAAAATTTAGATTTTAGTTGTTACACTGCGTACACAGGAATTTGTGATGTTGGTCTTGTTGCTACGGACAACGGTTTATTTACCGGTATGACAGGACAAACTTTGTATTATATAAAAGGTATTGACGATACATACAAATTTGATCCTCATTATAGAGATAGTAGGTTCAAAATGCACCCTGTAAGAAGTTTAGTGGACCCACCGAACGATAGATTTTCAGGTAGAAGTTATGAAACGGTGTATAATATAGTTTCAAAAATTGACAATCAGGTTGGGTATTATCAAGAACTATACGGAGGATTTTATCAAGGGTTTTATAAATTAAATGGTTACGATTATGAAGTTTTTCCCGAAAGAGTTAACAAAGGATGGACTTCCGAAATGGTTTTGAAACCTCGCTTGACTGATGAGTTTTTCATAAATAGCAAGACACAAAAATATTTAAACGATATATATCCATCTAATGCTGGTACATTCTTTTATTTTGGCACAAGGGCGGAAAATAAATATTATCACGAAGCCAATGGGTCACCATCATCTGATACGGGATATACACGAATAACAAGTGGATTAACCTGTATCCAAAGTTGCGCATGTTCAGATACCGGTATTACAAATTCAGATTGTATCAATGTTTATCCAAATAGTGGATATACTATCGTTCACAATACTGGTTGTAATTGTGGTTGTGCTAGCACAGAAAAAGTACCATTACCCGAAACCGATCCTAAATTTGACGTACTATCAAATGCAATATCATTAAGATTTGATGGTTGTGCGGTCAATCCTAGAATCGGAATAAAATATATAAAAATTACGGGGGATTGTGTAACAACTGGAACATGTGAAACAACGGGCGTAACTTTTCAAACAGGATACACAATAACTGAAGTCTTAACCGACCCGATTTATGATATTTGTGGATTAAATTGTGAAGATAAGGTGGACGATAGATGGGTAATGATCACTGCTGTTTTTGAAAGGTATACCACAATTGAAAATTGTGACTTGTTAAATTTAGGAGGACTAAACGATTTAAGAGTTGTTACTACTCAATCATCTTTAGATGGTATGTCTTACAAACTAATAAGTCCACCTGAAACACATCCAGGTTCAAAACCGGAAAGAAAAATTCATATTGTGAAATTTGATAAAAAATGGTTTGACGAACTGAATTATAGATTAGGAACTTTAAAACTTTACGTAAATGGTTACTTGTTTTTAGTTATAAAAGACTTTGAAGAGATAATTCCAAGAGAACTAAATACAGAAAAAGAAAAACAAGTTGGAGTACCATTTAATTTATCTTTTGGTGGGGGGACACAAGGATTACATGACCATTTAATTTTTTCAGGTTGTTCATTACCAAATGGTCCTTATACTCAAGATCCTGAATTATTTCCAAATAATATTTTATCAGCAACGACTTTTTCTGGACTTTCAACAAATATTTTATTAGAACAGAATTTTGGTGGAACTTTTATGGGAGGAATATCTCAATTTAGAATGTATGTTGAACCATTAGGTTCTCCACAAGTTCAACACAACTTTAGGGTGCTAAAAAATAAATTTAATCTTTTTGACTTTTGGTGTCCTGATTGTCTTGTTACAAATGGATATTTACCTGAAGGTTATGTCGATGAGTTTTATTTCGAATAAACATTATATTTATTAAATAAAAAATGGGATTAGTAACAAGACAATTTGGGCCAAATGCTAAGGGTAGTAAACTTACCACATTAGAAATGGATAACAACTTGTATTATTTGCAAGGTTTAGGTGTTTCAGGTCTTACATATTCAGCAAACACATTAACATTAACAAACCCAACGGGGGGTACTTTTTCTGTTAATTTAGTTGCCGATACTAACACATATGTTACCGGAGGAACATATTCAAACGGAACTGCAATTTTTACAAATAACACTGGCGGCACTTTTTTAGTTACAGGGTTTACCACCGGAGATACTTTACAACAAGTATTAATAAATTCAAATATTACAAACGGTAATAATATTATTATGAGTGAATCCGATAATATTATTTTTAAATATGCGGGATTTAATAATAATATCAATACAGAACCACTTACTTCTAATAGAACTATATTATTTCCAAATAATAATGGTACCGTTGCACTATTATCTGATGTACAAACATTTACTGGTGGAACAATAACAGGATCAACATTTTTTACAAATGGTTTAAGTGCGAATACAATTTCAGCAACTACATTTTTAAATGTCCCATCTTTTGTAAATATGTCGTTAGGTCATAGCACCTTAAATCCTGCGGATGCAACAACATATTATATCGGAGGACTACAAAGTTTATCACCAAGCACAACTAATAGAGACTCATGGTCTATGATATCACAATACAGTGGAAATATAACTGAGGTTTCAATTTTATCTAATTTTATTGGTGGGTCGTCAGAAGATTCAACAGTATCTATTCAAAATTTATCAGCAAATACGTCTCAGGTTGTTACATCAACATTAAAATATGTTACGGGAACACCAGTGCAAATTTTGTTTCAACCGTTTTCGGCAGCTACGCAACCATCGGGATGGACTTCATTTTTGGTTACATTTACCACTTACGCCGGTTTAACCGGATCAACTTCAACATTAACCTCACCTTTATTTGATGGATCACCATATAATACAATAAATGTTGTAACAGAAGTTGCAAAATTCGGCGCAGGAACTGACGGACCAATTTTAATTGAGTATTCATTAAACAGTGGTTCTACGTGGTCAAGTGCCGGAACAACCGCAACCCCTACAGGGTCAACACCATATGTTACTTCAACGGTAGTTGTCCCAACAACGTCATCACAAATGTTAATAAGGTTTAGTGTAAATCCTTCAGGAACTAGTGGAAAAAGACTTAGAAATGTGTTTTTTAATGGTGTGTCCTCTTCTTTAAACGATAATTATATTTTATCATCACCCTTGTCTATTTCAAGTGGAGATAAAATACAGATAAGATGGGTAACACCTACTTGGTCTACAAACCCTACTAATGTAACAAATTTGTATAATTTGAAAATAAGATTATAGTATGAAAAAAAAAGAAAAATTTTATCAAATATTAGATAATACTATTAACGTAAACGGTGTTTTAAAAGAAAAATACACAATAGTCTATTATGATAACTTTGGGGTTGAGGAACTTAGAGAGGGTTATGATAGTAACGTAAAAATTAAAGATGGTTATTTACCCATTCATTTAACCTTAGAAGTACCTACTGAATATAAAAATTTAAATGACGAAATAAAAAATTTATATTTGACAGTAATAACAAATGAAAATTATTTAGACTCATATGGTAATTTAAATGCGTTAGGCAAAGAAAGTTTAAAAAAAGAAATAAGACTAGTTTATTCTAAAAAAATATCAAATATAGTTGGGTTACAGGAATACGTGGAAAGAAATATATTAGATTCTACACCAATACCAAATGAAATTGTAAACTCAAGAGACGAATTAAAAACAGAATATCATTCTTTAATTAATTTTTTAGGACTATAAATGGAATTCTTTATAAAACAAAATAGTAATTTACCCATTTTAAAAATGGATGTCGTAAGAGACGGAAGAACTGACTCTTGGAAAGACTTTTATTCTATTTTAGATAATGCAACTATTAGGTTTTCTATGAAAAGTGAAAATGACGGCATTCAAAAAATATTTATGAGACCCGCATACATTACAGAAAAAGAAAGAAGAAATCCTGATTCACCAAGAGAATATTATATTTACTATAAGTGGAGAGGAAAAGACACATCAAAAAAAGGCAGATTCATCGGAGAGTTCTTAATAGAACTAGCAAACGGAGAACTAATAGGACCAATTAGAGAAAATCTTTATATCAATATTATTTGACAAGAGTAGGTTTTACTCTTATATTTAGAACAAAGGTAAATGTTACCCATGTGTAACAGCTAATACACCAAACTCAAAAAATATATAATTATGGTTCCACAAGAAGAAATCGAACGTTTCCTACACGGAGAAGACGACGAAAAATATATCGTAGCACTCGAATACGATTACAGATCAGATAAAATTTTTAAAGTAATTCAAGACCCAATTAAAGGTAAACTTTTAAGAATGGATACGTTTATTCCATTTGCATGGGTTGGTGACTTACGAAGTAAAAATTTCTATAGAGGTAATAAAGACCTACAAAAAAAGGCAATGTCTGAAAACGGTATTATTATCGAAAAGTTAGAAGATCATGGTGATGAAAGATTAAAGACAGGATTAACATTTTTAGTTAAAACAACAAAATCATATTCTAATCTTGTAAACTTTTTTAAAGGTGGTGGACTTGATCCATGGGGTAGAGATAACGCAGACTACATTTCAATACTTTCACCCGTAGAACAATACCTAATTCAAAAAAGTAAAAGACTATTCAAAGGGTTTGATGAATACGATGAAATTCACAGGTTTGTATTCGATATCGAGACCACAGGTCTTGACCCAAATAAGAGTTCAATATTCTTAATTGGAATGAAAGACAATCGTGGTTTTATTAAATTATTATCTGCTCAAAATGAAGAGGAAGAAAAGAAAATGATTGTTGAATTTTTTGAAACAATTGATAAATTAAAACCCTCTCTTGTTGGTGGTTATAACTCGGCGTTCTTTGACTTTCCATTTATTTTAAAACGTGCAGAAATATTAAAATTAAATATTAAAAAAATTGCAAAGACTTTAAATCCTGATTATTCATTAAAACAAAAAGAAGGTATACTAAAGTTGGCAAACGAAATGGAACCATACACACAAACTCAAATGTGGGGTTACAATATTATAGATATTGCACATGCAGTTCGTAGAGCACAAGCAATTAATTCAGATATTAAGAGTTGGTCTTTGAAGTACATAACCAAATTTATTGAAGCAGAAAAAGAAAATCGTGTCTATGTTGAAGGTGATAAGATTGGAAAAATATACTTTGATAACGAGGACTATTGGATGAATAAAGAAAATGGAAACTATAAAAAAGTTGGGTTTGATTCTAAAATAGATGAAATATGTTCAAGAAGAACTGACGTGTATTTTAAAACAAATGGTTCAAAAATAATTGAAGACTATCTTGATGATGACCTTTATGAAACGATGATTGTTGACGAACAATTCAATCAAGCAAACTTCCTACTTTCTAAACTTGTACCAACAACATACGAAAGACTTTCAACTATGGGTACTGCAACATTATGGAAAATGATCATGTGTGCATGGTCATACAAACATAATTTAGCGATACCAAGAAAACTACCAAAAAGAAAATTTACAGGAGGACTTTCAAGATTATTACAAGTTGGTTATTCAAAGAATGTATTAAAACTTGACTACTCATCACTATACCCTTCTATTCAGTTGGTTCACGATGTGTTTCCTAAATGTGACGTAACAGGCGCGATGAAAAGTATGTTAAAGTACTTTCGTGATACTCGTATAAAATATAAAAACTTAGCAGGTGAATTTAAAAAAACGGATCCGAAACTTTCAGTCTCATACGACAGGAAACAATTACCAATCAAAATCTTTATCAATGCCTTCTTTGGATCATTATCTGCACCCCATGTCTTCCCTTGGGGTGATATGGACATGGGAGAACAGATTACGTGTACCGGTAGACAATATCTACGACAGATGATTATGTACTTTATGAGTAAAGGTTATGTTCCACTTGTGATGGATACGGATGGTGTTAACTTTGAAACACCTGATGATGTTGATACTCACTACTATGTTGGTAAAGGACTTAATGGTTTAGTTGAAAAGGATAAAGAGTATTGGGGTTCAGAGGCTGATGTTGCAGAATACAATGATTTGTTTTTAAGAAACGAAATGGGCCTTGATATTGATGGTGTTTGGCCTTCAACAATTAATGTGGCAAGAAAAAATTACGCGCTTTTAACAGATAAAGGTAAAGTAAAACTTACAGGTAATACCATTAAATCTAAAAAACTTCAAACTTATGTTGCAGAATTTTTGGACAAAGGTTTAAGAATGTTACTTGATGGTAAAGGTGGTGAATTTTTGGACTTCTACTATGAGTATGTAGAAAAACTATTTAACAGAGAAATACCTTTATCTAAAATTGCAAATAAGGCTAGAGTAAAACAATCAATAGAAGATTATAAAGTACATGTCACTAAAAAAACAAAGGCCGGCAATTCAATGTCCCGTCAGGCACATATGGAATTATTAATACGTGCAGGTATTAATCCAGGTTTAGGGGACACGGTTTATTATGTAAATAATGGTGTTAAAAAATCACACGGAGATGTGCAAAAGAAAACAAAAAAAATTAAAACAACAAAAGAGGAAGTTTTTCTTTATGAAACAAATAACGGTAAACCATTTCCTATTGAGTATGAAGATGACATTGTGTTAAATTGTTATCTAATTAACGAACAAGATATTGAAAAAAACCCTGACTTACTTGGTGAATATAATATTGCAAGATATATGGCGGCGTTTAACAAAAGAATTGAGCCATTACTTGTTGTTTTTAAACCTGAAATTAGAGATGAAATATTAATTGAAGATCCAAAAGACCGACCAATATTTACTAAAGCACAAACTGAATTAGATAGAGGAACACCTAAAAAAGAAAAAGACCAAGATAAATTAGATGAGGTTTTAACTTTATCGGACATGGAATTAGAATTTTGGCAATCAACAGGGATTGATCCTTATTATATGTATTTAGAAAATACTTTAGAATTGGTTGACCAAGAATATGTTGAAAAAAATAACAACTTGATGAAGACTAGAATTAAAAAAGTTAAAGTTGATGATGACGAAATATATGAATTTGATGAAGATGGTGATTTAATGTCGTTAGTTTTTGATTAAGACCCTTTTAAACCATCAGAAGATAATATGTACCAAGATCCGTTTACAAATTTAAATTCAACGCAAGACCCTTTACCTAACTCAACTTCATTAAATTCATCGTCTATTAATTTATCTGATTTAACTAAAGTATTAGTTAATGATTTTATTACGACATGATCACTTGATTCTTCATTTAATATAACTACACAATCCTCAACTCCTTTTGTAACTATAACATATTCACCATTTACTGTGTATGTTTGATTTGATACAACCGCAGAATCTGAAGTTTCTATAACGTTACCGTTAATAATTCTTTGTGATGAAATAGATCTAAAAACCGCCATAAAAAATTATATTACATTATATGGACTTGTAAATGGTCTATATTTTAGAGCTTTATTCATGTTTTCAGCCATTTGCCCTTTGATTTCCCATTGCTTTTCTGGTCTAAGTCTTTCTAATCTTGTTTTTAATTCTTCCCACAAAATAGTTTTTTCATCTTTTGCTTCTGTGTTTAAACTTTGCCATTCTAATGTTACTTCACTGTCTGGTGTTTTTAAATTACCACTATATTTACCCCTTACTTTTGCTAATGTTTCTTTACAATATGCAGTAAACCACCTTCTAACCCATGTTTGTGCCGGTGAATTTAATTCATCCCATCTTATTTCATCAATAGGAACATCTGAAGGTAACTTAACAATATCGGGATTTTTTTTCAAACAATCCTCTCTATCATTTGTTTCGTAATACCAATACCAAACTTTATATTTTTGGTAATTTATATTTCCAAAATCAAACTTACCCCCAGGTACGTTCATTAAATGAATTGCTTTTTTACCATCAGGTAATGCGGTAACCCTATACGTTAACTCACCCGAAATAATTCTTCTTTTCATGCTGATATCTTGCATTCTCAAAAGAATATCAAACGCTGGTGTTATAAAATAATTTCCTGTTGTCCCCATTTGAGAAAAACCTGCTCCACCACCTAAACCTATACCACCAAATCCACCAAATCCACCCATAAACGGATCAAAATATGCAGCATCCAATTCAGATCTTGTAAACCAAAGTAATTCATTTAATTCTCTTCCTGCCGGTATTTCATATATTTGTTGGTTTGGAATTAAATCTATATAATCTTTTTTCAAAACATAATCTCCTCCCGCTTGTAATCCAACAATTTTTGAATACGAATATGTGTATTGTGTTTCCCAATCTAAACTTCTCGTAGTAAATGCTCTTGTAACTGATTGCTCATCTAAATTTAAACCATAAAGTGAAGACCATTGTGATTCAATCAACCAATCGTTTACATGTTGAGCGTAATCCTGTATTGAAAGTTCCAACAGGGAATCCATCATTTCGTCTTCCAATTCAACAGAACGTAACGGTGCACCTAAAAGATTTCTAATTCTTTTATATAATTTACTTCTTTCTGGTTCGGTGATAATTGCAGTATTCATAAGATATATTTTTATATAAATATCTTATTACTTAACTTTGTTTCTTTTAATTTGTGTGGTGTATTGGTCATTAACAAACCCCCAATTAATGACTCCCCAAAAGTTTTTTGTGTATTTATCTCTTTGATTTTTATATTTCAAATAATACGCATGTTCCCATACGTCTAAACCTAATAGGGGATAACCCTGTATTTTTTCAGTATTCATTAAAGGATTATCTTGATTTGCGGTTGTTACTATTTTTAACATATTATTTTTTGTTAAAATTAACCACACCCAACCAGACCCAAATCTTGATTTTGCCTCTTCTTCAAATTTTTCTTTAAATTTTTCGTAAGATCCAAAAGTGTTTTCTATTTTTGTTTTTATTGGATCTGTTATTTCTTGTTTTTTTGGTGATAACATTTTCCAAAAAAGTGCGTGATTAAATGCTCCACCACCATTGTTTTTTATAACCGTATTATACTTACTTATTTTTTTAATTATCTGTTCAATATCTAAATCAGGGTCTTTAACTTTTTCTAATTCCACATTTAATTTTTCAACATATCCTTTGTAATGTTTATTATAGTGGGTTTTCATTGTTTCAGAATCAATGAAAGTTTCTAAATCGTTAAAGTCATATTGTAATTTTTCTATGGATATTTTTTTTATCTCTGAAATAATATTTTTTTGTGAAACTAAATCCTCATTTAATTTTAATTCTACCTCTTCAATTTTTTTTAAAAATGGTTTATATATTTTTTTTTCATTTTCTTTGTTTTTAGCAAAATATTTCAAAATTTCACCCGACTTAGCGTTAGCCTCATTTTCATTTTTTCCACCAATACTCTTACCTCTATCTCTATTAAGTGTGTTTCTTTGGTATTCGTGAATCCATTCATGACCTAAAGTTCTCAACACATCACTAATAATTCTATCCTTAACAAAAATTTTTAATCTACCTTTATTTGTTCTACTCCCTGTGGTCATAGTTCCCGTTCTTTTTTCTAAAAAATCAATAGTTATTTGATTATCTAATGGATATTTTTTTTGTAGTTTTTTTATAAAACTGTCAATTATTTCTTTATTAATTTTATTTGTATTTTTTGGATAATTAATTATATTACTCATGTATTATAAATATCACCTCTTATGAGAAATTAAATTTAACATTTCTTCAATTGCAGATGCGTCTTCCATAATATCATCACCCATTACTGTTGATATGATTTTTTTCTTCCTATTTAGAATATCATAGATGACACCCTCTATTGTGTTTTCAAATAATGGATAATAAACGGATGTTGAGTTTTTTTGGCCAATTCTATGGGATCTATCTTCTGCTTGTGCGTGTTCGGCAGGAACAAATGATAAGTCGTTCATAATAACGGCTTCCGCGGCCGTTAAAGTTATACCAACGCCAGCGGCCTTCAAGTTCCCAACAAATACTTTTATTTTATCGTTTGTTTGAAAATCATCAACAGCCTTTTGACGATGAGGTTTTGAACATGACCCATCTAAATAAACTGCTTGTTTTCCAAAATGTTCATATATGGTTTTTAAAGTATCTGTGAAGTTTGTAAATATGATTACTTTTTTTCCTTGCTCAATAATATTTTCCGCTAACTCAATTGTGTTTTTAACTTTTTCTTCTGCAATTACTTTTCTAACTTTCATTAATTTACCAAACTGAATAGTAAGTGATGAAGATTCTTCTGAGTTATTATCATACCAATTAAAATATTCACCCATAAGTTCTTCATAGTCCTTTGACTTTAATCTCAAATATACAGGAGTAATAATTTTATCAGGAAGGTCTAAGACATCTTCTTTCAATCTTCTTAAAATATGACTTTGTGTTCTTTCTCTTAATTCATCTAAATTAGATGCTCCTGTAACATTCCACACTTTTCTTTTACCAACACTAAATTGAAATCCGTTACAGTATCTTTTTGCGTATGCCATCCAATTTGCGGCAACAGGACTTTCAACTAAACTTAAAAGATTATAATAATTCATTGGTCTTGAGGTCATTGGTGTTCCTGTTAGTAACCAAACCCTTTCAACTTTACCACAAAGATCATTTACAATTTTTGTTCTTTGTGCTTGTGGATTAGAAATCATATGAGCTTCGTCCATAATAACTAAATCAAAATTAGTATTTAAAATTATTGACTCATCTTTCTTTTTAGGGTCGTGGAAATTTTTTAATATGTCATAATTAATTATGACAAAATCAGATTCAGTTGAAAATTTTTTACCTTCTGCAATATATACGGATCTATCTGAATAATTTTCAATTTCACGTTGCCAATTAATTTTTAAAGACGCGGGACAAACAATTAATATTTTTTTTGCACCTGTTTCGAGTGCCGAAATAATTGTTGATGTTGTTTTACCAAGACCCATGTCGTCAGCCAAAATAAACTTTTTATTTCTAACTAGCTTTTCAATTGCCTCTTTTTGGTGATCCATCGGAGCTCTGTGGTTATATTTAGAATATCCAATGACAACATTCTTTACCTCATTATCTTTAATAAGTGCCGATTTTGGAACCCAAAAGTCATGTAAAGTGTCTCCACTAAATATTTTACCCCAAATGTGGTATGACTTATCTTTTTCTACAAGTAACTTTTCAACATATATTTCTGATGGTTCTTTTGTGTACATTTTATCTTCCATCATTTTTTTTCCAAAATAAGAATCTAATTTGACCCATTTTTTGGCAACCTTTGGTGTTCGTCCGTGAAAGTTAATTATGTATTCTGCTTGTGATCTTGTTGGTGTAAACGACTTACTATTTTGTTTTTTGTGTTTTAAATTTAAGATATAGTTATTTGACCCTTCATAATCGTCTAATAATTGAACGGCTCTTGTTTCAGGAGTTTTTGAAATTAATTCTTCCATTATATTATAAATAAAAATAGTAAATTTAATTTAAAAAACAACTTTTATTGGTATTGTAATATTTATTTATAAAATAAATTAAAAAAAATATATTATGAAAAAAATAATAAGACTTAACGAAAGAGAACTTTCTAGACTTGTTAGAAGAGCGATACGTGAACAAGAAGAAAAAGATATGGATGATGAGGATATGGATGATGAGGATATGGATGATGAGGATATGGATGATGAGGATATGGATGATGAGGATATGGATGATGATAAAGACAATGATGAAAAAATAGAAAACGCCAAAGATTCTTGTAATGAATTAATTGAAATGCTTGAAAATGTATTAGAAGATTTAAAAGATATCTGTGACTCAGATGATATTCTTGAATTATTACCAACAAAAGTAGCATCAATTGAAGAACTTTCAGAATCGTTAAATGATTTTATAGACGGAGTTGAATCAAACTCTATTGGATTATAGTAATTTAAAATTTTTAAAATAACATAAAGCCCTACTATTGTGGGGTTTTTTGTGCTTAATGATATTTATTAATATGTCACAAAATAAAGTTCCAATTACAAGATTAAATAAGTTTTTTTCTGAAGAAGATTTTAATTTAGAGATTGAAATGGGTATGGAATGGCAGATGGGTGATATGAATTTTACCGTTGTTTTATATCGTGTTGACAGACAAAGGACAAACAATGATGATGTTTATGGTGAGGCGTTAAGCGATGGAATACAATTTTTAGCACCAATAGAGGTTAAAGGTTTAGTGAAAATAGATGCACCAACTAACTCAGATTATGGTTCTTCTAAGCTTTCACAGTTGGAGCCAGGAAATATGACATTTAGTGTTTATCAATCTCACTTAGATCAACTGGCAATTGAGATATCTTTGGGAGATTATTTAGCGTATTATGAAACAGAAGATAGGGTTAGATATTATTCAGTGGTAAATGATGGTAGAGTTACTTCAGATATGAAACATACTTATGGTGGTTATAAAAAATATTATAGAACTATTATTGCTGCACCTGTAACAAATGATGAATTTAACGGAATATAAAAATGGCATTACCAAAACAAAATAAAAAATATCTTCCTTTAGTCCCAAACAAAGTAGGAAAGGAAAGAAGGCAACAAATGTTAGATGACATAACCGATGGAGGGACTTATCTTCCAAAGGGGGTGTTACATGCCGATATGGATAGAGGAGTTTTAGATTTTGTTAAAAATGATTTAAAATTAGTTGTTGACGGTAAAACTGTTCCTACTGTAGATAAAATTATCACAACACAAAGTTGGACTCAATTTACGGAAACTTGGAAATTTCAAGATTTAGACAAAAATGTTTCACTACCTTTTATTATTACTGTAAGACAACCTGAAGTTAAATATGGTAAGATTAATAACGGGGCATTTAATATACCAGAAAGATTAAGATTTTTTTATTATACAGTTCCTACTTGGGACGGACAAAGAAAAGGAGCAGATGTATATAAAATACCCCAACCTGTCCCTGTTGATATAACTTACACAATTAAGATTTTTTGTAATAGAATGAGAGAGGTAAATGAGTTCAATAAAATTATGATGCAAAAGTTTACCTCAAAACAGGCATATACACAAATAAAAGGTCATTATATGCATATGACATTAGAAGACCCAACAGATGAATCAGCCAAAGAAATTGAAAAAAGAAAATACTACATTCAAAGTTATAAAATAACATTGAAGGGTATGTTGATAGACGAAGAAGAATTTCAAGTATCTCCAGCAATAACAAGACAAGTAACTTTATTTGAGTTTGAAACTAAAAAAAGAGGGAGAAAGGTCAAAATAGAACCATCAAGACCCGATAGTTTTGATGTAAATTTATTATTTGTTACCGGCATTACCCAGCTGAGTGAAGTTTTTAGGTATACTGTAGATTTAATTATAACAACAACTGAAAATGTAAATTCATATTCAGTTTACATAAACAATAATTATTTAGGTGATGATTTACCCGTGATTCAAATTACTGATGGAGACACATTAAAGGTAATTGTTACAAAAACAGATAACACTAAAGAATCAATAATTAAAACTAATTCAGTTTTAGTTTAATTATTCTCCGTAAATATCTTTTTCTTTAGTACAAGTTTTGACTATTAAATTTTCTAAAAATTTATAAAGCTTCAATCCGTTTTCTTCACAGTACTTTTTTAATAACAAATGTGTTTCTTCAGAAATCTTTATATTTTTAATTTTTTTCATATTAATAAATATTTTAATAGGTAGAAAAAAGGTAGAATTTTTTCATACTACTATCTATTTATTATTTTTTAGGTCTGTTTTTTGCTTAGAATTAATGTATTTATATATAAAAATAAATCTTTAATTAAACTAAAAAAATGGCATCTACTACAAAAGTATTCGTTTCTCCAGGTGTTTATACCTCAGAAAGAGACTTAACTTTCGTTGCACAGAGTGTTGGTGTAACAACATTAGGTTTAGTTGGTGAAACTTTACAGGGTCCAGCATTTGAACCCATATTTATTACTAACTTTGACGAGTATCAAGTTTATTTCGGTGGCACAAGCCCTGAGAAATTTGTAAACACACAAATCCCTAAATATGAAACTTCGTATATTGCAAAATCATATTTACAACAATCAAATCAATTATTTGTAACAAGAATATTAGGTCTTTCAGGTTATGACGCTGGACCGTCTTGGTCAATTGTTACTATTGGAAATGTTGATAGTTCAACTATTGGTGTATCAGGTTCATCACCAACACCTGTTGGTTATGTATATTTTACAGGAACAACAGGAGCTAGTACAAATATTACAATATTACCTTCACTACCATCATTAATATCTTCCGATTTTTATAATCAATATACAACAGCAAATGGAGGTAGTTCAAGTCTTTATTTAGATTTCCAAAATTATATTTCAGCACAAGTTGGTTTATTTTCAATCGCATCACCATTGTCCGGTAAAACCTCTTATTTTTGGGGATCTGTTGATAATGCTACTTATAATGCAGTTACAGGTGCTCCTTTCAACACAACTGCGGTTACTGAAACATTCGGTGTTGATGATGTTATTTTTGCAAATAACAATTTAAGTTCTTATTTAAATGATCCTTGGTACTACGCATTATTTGATTATTCTAAATCATCAAGTATCGGTAGTTATAATGGTTATGGTTTTGGAGCTTCATTAAATTCAATTTCAACAGTAACTTCAGGATATTCGGGGTCTGTGGCAATATATGGAACCGTATATTCAGGAACACCATATAGTGGATATGATGATTTAGTTGTTGCAACTTTAAGATCTAGAGGTGTTACAAATTACTCTAGTACACAACACGGTCCTGATTTTGAGGTTAGTGCAACAACAGGAGTTAATATTATCACAACAGGAGCATACTCAGGAGTTGCTCTTAATCCATTTGAAACTTTTGTAATTTCTGGTATTACTAGTGATGCTGAAACGTTTACCTTTGAAACCTCACTTTCAACAACAGATTCACAATACATTTCTAAAGTATTTGGTAGAAGTAATTTTGGAAAAGATAGAAATGAAGTTCCTTTATTTGTTGAAGAAGTTTATTCAAGTCTATTATTAAATGGTTATAGAAACGGAAAAATTAGAGGTATCTATGGTTCATTAATCGCATTACCTGGTGTTACTGATGATTCTAATATTCAAGACTATAGTGATTCAATAGCGTTCTATTTAGAACAATACCAAACACCTGAAACTCCTTATGTTGTTTCTGAACTTAGAGGTAACAAAGTTTACAAATTATTTAAGTTCAAATTAATTTCTGACGGTAATGCCGCAAATAGATTAGTTAAAATGTCTATTGGAAACATTTCTTTCTCAAATAGAACATTTGATGTATTCATTAGAGATTTCTATGATAATGATCAAAATGTAAGAGTTGTTGAAAGTTTTACGAATTGTTCAATGGACCCAAGTCAAAATAACTACGTGGCGAATAAAATTGGTACATCTAACGGTGAGTATGAAGTTAAATCTAAATACATAATGTTAGAGATGAGTGATGAGGCACCAACAGACGCAGTTGCTTGTGGTTTTGAAGGTTATATTTCTAGAGAATACGCTCAATCAACACCTCCATTTGTAATTTATAAAACAAAATATTTACAAGCAGGTGAAGTTATTTACAACCCACCTTTCGGATCTTCATCAGGTGGTGATAATCCAGTTATCTCAAATGGAGAAAACCCAAGAAAGGCTTACTTAGGTATTTCAAATATCACAGGTATTGACTACGATTTCTTTGAATATAAAGGTAAACAAATTCCTGCTAACTTAGCAACAGATACTGAAGGTATCGGATGGGGTTATATTACTAAAGGTTTCCATATGGATAGTGGGGCTACCGTAGTTACAATATACAATCCAGCAACATCAGCATACACTCAAGCATTTGAAGTTGGTGCTGGTTCATTCAATAGTGAACCTGAAGATTCAGATAATCCATATTTCAGATTAAATACTCGTAAATTTACAGTATTAGCTTATGGTGGTTTTGATGGATGGGATATTTACAGAGAATATAGAACAAACGGAGATACATTCGCGTTAGGACAATCAGGATTTAAATACGGAGCGGCTTCTTCAGTTACCTACCCTACAGCATCGGGATGGGGAGCATTCAAACAAATTTCAGGACCTAACCAAGAGACTTGGGCGAATACTGACTATTATGCATACAAATGGGGTCAAGCAACTTTTGCAAATCCTGAATCAGTTAACATTAACGTATTTGTAACGCCAGGAATTGATTATTATTACAACTCAAATTTAGTTGAAGACGCAA
>Ga0315909_10002084_pt1 | contig 26189 bp, 20 predicted proteins | sample LakEriMetagenome_11_FD_203527 | JGI IMG/M metagenome (GOLD analysis project Ga0315909, IMG submission 203527) | Freshwater fungal communities from buoy surface, Lake Erie, Ohio, United States - Buoy 2 MA125 | ecosystem: Environmental > Aquatic > Freshwater > Lake | place: USA: Lake Erie, Ohio...
GACGAATGATGACGGTATTGGTGCCGACGGTATTGACGTGATTGTGCAGGCTTTGTTGCAACTTGACAATGTCGTGGTCACTGTGGTCGCCCCACTCGAAAATCAAAGTGGTTCTGGTGGCAAGACGACCGAAGGAGCTTTGACGGTGACCGATGCAACGACGAAGAGTGGTTACGCCGCCAAAGCAGTTGCCGGTTTCCCTGCCGACACCATTGTGTGGGCAATTGATCAAGGTGGAATTGACTTTGTTCCTGATCTTGTTGTTTCCGGAATCAACAACGGCCAGAACTATTCGCTGGAGATTGTCTCGGCATCGGGAACGGTAGGTGCGGCACGGGCAGCAGCAAAGCGCAACATTCCGTCGGTTGCGGTGAGCCAGGGTCTCGCTGATGCACCTGATTATCCGACAGCAGCAGAGGCCCTCGTGCAGTGGGTGCAAGATCATCGCGATGAGTTGCTTGCTCGTGCTGATGGTGACGCAGTGACCGAGTTCGCCAGCATCAACGCTCCGACCTGCGCTGAGGGCTTGACGATTCGTGGAGTGATTGAAGTTCCGATCGAGTCACTGGGTACTTCGGATTACAACGCGAACAATTGTGCGTCAACCGTTGAGCCCACCGGAGACGTGAGCGGTTTCCAAAATGGTTATGTCACGATCACCAAACTGCCCGTCAGCGGCGCGCCGTTCACTGACTGAGTTAACCGGCTGAGATAACTGGCTGAGTTATTTGCTCAGTACTGAAGCGCCGACACGACGGCGATGGAATGTTGCATCGCCATACGCACGCATGAGCGCCCACGACTTCTTCATCCACAGTTGAAGATCGGCTTCCCAGGTGTAGCCAATACCTCCATGCACCTGCATGGTTGAACGACTGGCACGATAAGCGGCTTCACTGGCGAGAGCCTTGGCCATGCTGATGTCACGAACTGCGGTCGCAGCACCAGTGCTCGCACTCCATGCCGCGCGATAGGTAGGAGCTTTAGCAAACTCAACTTTGAGTAATGCATCAGACATCAAGTGTTTGACAGCCTGGAAAGAACCGATGGGCTTGCCGAATTGTTCGCGTTGACGGGCGTATTCGGCGGCCACTTCGATCATGCGCTCTGATGCACCGATCAAATAGGCGGCGCTTGCGAGTGCCATCACATCTGATGCGGTCAGGCCGAAAACTTCAGCAGACGCACTTGTTTCAGTTCCACCAGAAATTGTGAACAGTTGGCGTCCACCGTCAATGCCGTGTGCATCACTGGACGAGAATCCAGTGATCACAGAGTCATTTCGCAGAACAAGATTGGCGACTTGGGCGTGAGCAACGTATGGACTGTTGTCAACCCACAATGTTGCGATCTGCGAACCATCAACAAGTGAATGTCCCCAAGACGTATTGGCGAGTGCTGGTGCGGCGACTGCCATGTGCTCAAGAACCGGACCAGGAACACCGGCGCGACCTAATTCTTGAAACAACAAAATTGCGTCAAGCAATGTTCCACCCATGCCGCCCGCAGATTCGGGAACCAACATCGAGAGAACACCCATGTCGGTCAGGCGACTCCATAGTTGTGGAATGTGTCCTGTGTGATTCTCCCAAGCTTCACGCACATGAGCTGGGGTGCATTCGTTTGCCAATAGATCACGAAGTCCACTTGCGAAGAGACGCTGATCTTCGGTGAATGAAAATTTCATAACGTCACATTCCCTTCGGCAACTGCAACACGCGGTCGGCGATGATGTTGCGTTGAATTTCGTTAGTGCCGGCGTAGATCGGACCACTCAATGAGAACAAGAATCCATCGACCCAGCGTTCAAAGGGGCCTTCCATACGTTCGGCTTCTGGTCCAAGAATCTGTAGAGCGATTTCGTGAATGCGCACGTCCATTTCGCTCCAGAAGATTTTGTTCAGGCTTGCTTCTGCGCCAATGGGACGCCCTTCGAGCATTCCAGTCACTGTCTGGTACGTGTGCAGTCGATAGCCCTCGGCCTGCATCCAGACATCGGTGACTGCATCGGACAACGCGGTGTCGGTTGGATCGGCATACGTGCGCCACAAATGAATGAGTCGGTTGACTGCTTCGCTGAATCGTGCAGGACTACGCAAACTCACGCCACGTTCAAAGCCAGCCGTGGCCATTGCGACGTTCCAACCTTTGTTTTCTTCGCCCAACGTGTTGGCCACAGGTACTCGAACATCATCAAAGAAGATTTCGGCGAACCCAGTGTCGCCATCAAGTTGCGCGATGGGGCGAACAGTGATGCCCGGCAAATCAAGCGGACACAAAATGAATGTCAATCCGCGATGGCGATCAGCGGTCGGGTCGGTGCGGAAGATTCCGAAACACCAGTCGGCCCACACTGCGCGGCTGGCCCAAATCTTTTGACCGTTCAAAATCCAGTCATCACCGTCACGTGTTGCTTTGCTGCGAATTCCCGCAAGGTCACTACCGGCATTGGGCTCGCTCCAGGCTTGGCCCCACACAATTTCAGATGAAGCCATTGATGGTAAGAACTTGGCTTTTTGTTCTTCGGTGCCAACTTCCATGATGGTTGGACCAAGTAAGAAGATGCCGTTCTGATTCACACGGCCAGGTGCACCAGCGCGGTAATACTCTTCTTCAAAAATCAACCATTTGATGTAGTCGGCATTACGTCCGCCGTACTCAACTGGCCACGAGACTGCTGACCAGCCGCCCTCGTACAACTTCTTTTCCCACACCCGATGTTGTGCGAATCCCTCTTCGGTATCGAAGCTCGGGAGTGGGGAAGCGGGCACATTGGCCTCAAGCCATGCACGCGCTTCGGCGCGAAATGCTGACTCTTCACTAGTTTCATTGAGATCCATACGGTGACGAACCTTAGTCGGATTAACCCGAAAATCTGACGCTGTGTCAGAAATCGTTGGTGAGGCATATTTCCTGAACTTATGCCCAACTATCCTGACCTCGTGGGGGATCACAATCAGGGCGGAATTGAGTATGTCGCGGGACTCGATGGTCTGCGCGCACTTGCCGTCATCACTGTGATGGCGTTTCACCTTGGATGGTCGTTCGTGCCCGGCGGAGCTTTTGGAGTTTCTCTGTTTTTCACCTTGTCGGGTTATTTGATTACCCAAGTGATGTTGGCCGATCATGCCCGTGCCGGGAAAGTTGACCTCAAGCGGTTCTGGTCGCGTCGATTACGTCGACTTGCCCCAGGGTCGATCGTTTGTTTGATCGCGATCGCAATAGTTGCTGTATGTGGTCTGTTGGACGGAGCGCGCCTTCGGGGCGATTTGTTTGCGGCGCTCGGATATTCGGCCAATTGGCGTTTCGCTACTGCTGGCACAACGTACGCACAATTGTTTGAGTCGGCACCATCGCCGGTTTTGCACTTCTGGTCTTTGGCCATTGAAGAACAGTTTTATCTCGTCTTTCCGCTGCTGATGATCGTTCTGCTGCGTTGGCGCAAAATGCTCGCCCCGGTTCTTATTGTGTTAGCCGCGGCAAGTGTCGCGGCGATGGTGTTGACTCAATCGCGGAACTTGGCGTACTACGGAACGCATACGCGTGCCGCCGAATTATTGATTGGTGCTTTGCTGGCGTTGGCAATTCCGGTCAGTCGTCAATTGGCTGGAGTATGGGCCAAGATCATTGCATTGATGGGGATTGTTGCATTAGGTGCCTACGTCTATATCGCAACTCACGCACACACTTCAGACAATTGGTTGTACCAAGGCGGCTTGAGCGCGTTTTCATTGATCTCGTGTCTACTCATTGTTTCGGTTTTGGTTCCTGGTCCGATCCGAAAGTTGATGTCGTCTCGGCCAATGGTCGCAGTCGGGAAGATCACCTACTCGTTGTATCTCTTTCATTGGCCGGTCTTTGTTGTTCTCAATCAAGACCGAATGGGATTTGATGGCTTTGCACTTTCGTTGATTCGAATTGGTGTCACGTTTGCTTTTGCGTGCCTTTCAGCCTGGCTGATCGAGAACCCCATACGGTTCCGTAAATTATTGCCGAAGCCAAAGTGGGCTGGTGTTGGAATGATTGGGTCAATGGTGGTGGCATTCATCGTGATGGCCGCCGTATCGCCCAGTGGCCCTGTCGCTCTGGCCGGAGTTAATGCCCCTGATGAGATGGTGCAATTTACGCAACCGAGCACTTTGATTACATCAGAAGTGCCGACCCGCGAACCATTGAAGATTTTGGTTCTTGGCAGTGAACCCATTGTCGTTTCTGACATAAAAACCGCAATCAGTGATTCGATTCCGATTGTCATAGTGAGTGGTATTCAACCTGGTTGTGCGATTCGGCCAAGCGCAGAAGCGATTGAAGGATGCGAATCGTTTTCGTCTGTTGCGCAACGACTCATTTTTCAGTCAAAGCCAGATGTTGTGGTTCTTTCTGTTGGTCGAGCCGAACGAAAATTGTTGGCTGAATTGCAAAGCAATGTGCAGATAGCTCTTGGGAATGTCGACGAACCAGAATTGCCATTGCAGATTCAGTTGAGTGCAGAAATCGTCAACGATATTTTGCAACCACTTGTGACGATCCCGGTCATCGTCGTTGATTACGGCGATACGGATGTGTTGAGCGGCCAACTGGATGATGCTGATTTACGACTGGATCAAGCGATCACTCTGCACCAACCTTCTATGGAGGAACTGGCCACGCAATTAGCTTTTGTTGATGCCAAACTCCAAGGCGAAGATCGTCGTGATCGAGTCATGGTGATTGGAGATTCCACTTCGTACGGAATTTCCGCAGCAATCAACAACGTTGCTGGTGATCGATACAGTGTGCTCTGGGCAGGAGGACGAAATTGTCCTCTTGTTGAAGCTGCGCAAGTTCGCTGGTGGGATGGCGCCGAATTTGATATGACGAATTGCCCCACCTTGCACCCAGAGTGGGATGACGCATTTGAATCATTTGCGCCAACAGTTGTGGTGATGGTCTATTCGGTTCCAGAGCAAGCAGAACAAAAGTATGTTGACGATGAGAATTGGTACACGATTGAAGATCCACTTTTTGTAGAGAAGCACGATGTAGCAATGGAAGAATTGGTCGCCGCGTGTGATGAACGAGGTATTGAACTGCTCCTGTTGAATAGTCCCGAGATTCACGGTGGCGCTTTGGGTAGTGCTCAATTCGCTCAATTGGATCGAGTTGTGGCTTGGAATGCCCTGATGCAAACGTGGCTGACCCGATGGCCGCAGATTGATTCGGTCGACTGGTCGAGCATGGTCGTGGCCGCAGAAGCGACACCGGGCTCGTTGCGCGGTGACGGAGTGCACATGCTCCAGAGTGACCTTGACGCTGTCGTCAAGGCTGGAATCATTCCACTGCTTGACTTACAAACCGTTCGGTGAATCGGTGATGATCTGCGGTTGTTGGTTAGTCTGACGATGTGTCAGAAACCGCAACAAGTAACGCTTCCCAAGTGCCAGCGATTGAAGGCTGGTTTACGCTTGATCAAAATCCGCATTTGATTGGTTCCCAGTGCGCGGGTTGTGGGACCTATGTTTTCCCGCCACGTGAAGGCGCGTGCCCAAGCCCATTGTGCGATAGCGACGAGTTGAAGGCAACTCCGTTTTCGCGTTTTGGAACTGTGTGGAGCTACGCCGAGAATAGGTATGCGCCGCCGCTCCCTTATCGTGCGGCCGAACCATTCGAGCCATACGCGTTAGTGGCTGTGCAACTTGAAAAAGAAGGCATCATCGTTTTGGGTCAGGCTCCGAAAGGAATTTTGGCAAAAGATCTGAAGGTCGGAATGCGAATGCAACTTGAAACCGATGTGTTGTATCGCGAGGACGGCGTGGACTACATGGTTTATGTGTGGGCGCCGGCTGTTCAGAATGAAGTTGCAGGAGGTGCAAAATGAGCGATCGTGACTTAGTGGTTCTTGGCGTTGGAATGCATCCGTGGGGCAAGTGGGGTCGTGACTTCACCGAATACGGAATGGTTGCAGCACGTGCGGCATTGAAAGATGCGGGCATTGAATGGAAAGACGTTCAATACGTTGCTGGTGCCGACACCATCCGCAACGGATATCCCGGCTTTATTGCAGGTGCAACATTTGCTCAGAAAATGGGTTGGACCGGTGCTCGCGTTTCGTCAAGCTATGCGGCGTGTGCGAGTGGTGCGATGTCTCTTCAGACGGCACGGGCCTCAATTCTTGCGGGCTTTTGCGATGTGGCAATGGTGATTGGTGCCGACACGACACCGAAGGGATTTTTCGCTCCAGTCGGTGGTGGCGACCGGAAGAACGACCCCGACTGGTTGCGCTTCCATCTCTTAGGTGCAACGAACCCGGCGTACTTCGCCTTATTTGCTCGGCGTCGTATGGATCTGTATGGCGCGACATCTGAAGACTTTGCCCAAGTCAAAGTGAAGAACTCGATACACGGACTCAACAATCCGAATGCGCGTTTCCGTAAAGAGAACGCCGTTGAAGATGTGTTGAATAGTCCGGTGGTGAGCGACCCGTTGCGCTTGCTTGATATTTGCGCGACATCCGACGGTGCCGCTGCGATGATTGTGACGAGTCGAGCATTTGCCGAAAAGCATCTCGGCTCATTGAAGGGTGTGCCGCGCATTAAGGCGGTCAGCACAAGTACACCGACCTATCCGCAGACACTTCTAGAAATGCCCGACTTTGCAACCGACTCGTCGGCTGTCGTTATGCCCCCAGCACGTGGATTCAAAGATTCCATTTGTTGGGATGCTTACGAAGAGGCCGGAGTGGGTCCAGAGGATCTGTCAATGGCCGAGGTCTACGACTTGTCAACCGCTCTCGAACTTGATTGGTACGAACACCTTGGCTTGTGTGCTCCTGGCGAAGCTGAAGGCTTGTTGCGATCGGGAGCGACCACTATCGGTGGCCGGATTCCGGTGAACCCCAGCGGTGGTCTGTCGTGCTTTGGTGAAGCGATTCCGGCTCAGGCGATCGCCCAGGTGTGCGAGCTGGTGTGGCAGTTGCGTGGTCAGGCTGAGGGTCGTCAGATCGAGAACGCCAAGCTCGGAATTACGGCCAACCAAGGTCTCTTCGGCCACGGCTCGTCCGTCATCGTCGGTATCTAATTCCCCCACTTTGGAGTTTGCCTGCCGCTAGGCGGTAACCATCTTCCAAAGTGGCGATTAATTACCGCGGAGGGGGTGGGGAAGTAGGGTGGGGGTATGAGTACTCCGAACGCCTACATCATTGACGCTGTCCGTACCCCTGTTGGTCGCCGTGGAGGCGGACTTTCACAGATCCACCCCGCTGATATCGGTGCTCACAGCATCAAATCCCTCATCGAGCGCACGGGCGTCGACCCCAATGCTGTTGACGACGTCATCTTCGGCAACGTCGACTCGGTCGGCCCGCAGTCTGGTTGTATCGCCCGCACATGTTGGTTGACCGCTGGTCTTCCCGAGCATGTACCTGGCGTCACCATCGACCGCCAATGTGGTTCGGCTCAGCAATCGGTCCATTTCGCCGCCCAGGCCGTCATGAGCGGCACCATGGACCTCGTTGTCGCCGGCGGCGTGCAGAACATGAGCATGATTCCGATTTCGTCGGCCATGACCGCTGGTCAAGCTCTCGGGTTCGACGATCCTTTCACCGGTTCGCCCGGCTGGACCACTCGTTACGGCAACGGCGAAGTCAGCCAATTCGTTGGCGCAGAAATGATGGTCGAAAAGTGGAACCTCTCACGCGACGAAATGGAAGCGTTCGCAGTCGAGTCTCACGTGCGTGCCATTAAGGCTCGCGCCGAAGGTCGTTTTGAAGCAGAGATCTCACCGCTCAATGGTGTTCAGCACGATGAAGGTCCGCGCGAACCGAACTGGGAAAAGATTCGCTCGCTGCAGACATTGACTCCTGGTGGACGTTTGACGGCAGCTTGTGCAAGCCAGATCTCTGATGGTTCAGCAGCAATCTTGATCGCTAACGATTTGGCGGTGAAAACTCACGGTCTGAAGCCACGCGCACGTATCCATCACATGAGTGTTCTGGCTGACGACCCGATCATGATGTTGTCGGCACCGATTGCTGCAACCAAGCGCGCTTTGCAAAAAGCTGGCATGACAATTGACGACATCGACTTGGTTGAAATCAACGAAGCCTTTGCACCAGTCGTGATGGCGTGGATGCGCGAGCTAAATGCCGACCATGCGAAGGTCAACGTGAACGGTGGAGCAATTGCTCTTGGTCACCCTCTTGGTGCAACTGGCGCACGTTTGATGACGACACTCTTGAACGAACTCGAGCGCACTGGCGGACGATTTGGTTTGCAGACGATGTGTGAAGGTGGCGGACAAGCCAACGTCACGATTATTGAACGCCTCTGACTAACTGCGGTCTCAGCTGTCGAAGCCCAGGCCTAATCGATCAAGCGAACGCAACCACAGATTGCGTTTCCCCGTTTTATCTTCGCGATTCAAACTCCACCGAGTTGCTTGAATGCCCATGAACTTGAATGGTTCAGGTGGGAACGGCAATGGCTTACTACGCACAAAATCAGTTTCAGTTGCTTTGGATCGTCGACCATCGATGAGGTCGAGCATGACTTCAGCACCAAAACGTGATGATGCCACGCCAAGTCCGGTGTAACCAACCGCATATGCAACGCGACCGTTCATGGCCTGTCCCCAGAACACGCAGTAGCGCGAACAGGTGTCGATCGCTCCACCCCACATGTGCGAGAACTTCACATCTTCAAGCTGCGGGAAGGTCTTGAAGAAATGCATGCTGAGCCTGGCCCAGCTTTCTGGTCGACTCTCAAGTTCTGATGACACTTTGCCACCAAAGAAATAGATCGCGTCATAACCGCCCCACAAAATACGGTTGTCTTCGGTGAGTCGGTAGTAATGGAACTGATTTGGGATATCCGAAAGACCTTGACGGTTATTCCAGCCGATACTGGCTAGTTGTGAAGGCGTGAGCGGTTCGGTCACCATGCAGTAGTCGTACACCGGCACGATGTAATTGTTGATGCGTTTCAACAATGGTTTAAAGGCATTCGTTGCGAGAGCAACTTTGCCGGCACGAACTTTTCCGAGTGGAGTTGTCACCAAAACTCCAACACCATCGCGCTCGATTGATGTCGCTTTGCTGTCTTCGTAAATGCGCACACCCAAATACTCGGCTGCAGCCTTGAGTCCCCAACACAAACGAGCTGGATCAACAATCGCGGCACGATCATGTACCCATAATCCGCCTGAGTACGTTGGCGAATTGACTTGTTTTTGCATCTGCTCTTGATCGAGCCACGTGACTTTTTGACCGAGTGATTTCAATTGCAAATAATCATCCCGAAGTTCATCGAGATAACTGGCGGGTTGACTGATTGAAGCAACTTCAATGACGCCGTTTCGCTCAAAATCGCAGTCGATGCTGTAGCGCTTAATTGCCGCTTCGATTTCGTTGAGATTGTTGATTCCAAGTTCTTCAAGTAGGGCAATTTCTTTAGGAAATCGTTCCTGTCCATTGGCGATGCCATGCGTGAGAGATGCATCCATGAATCCGCCGTTGCGACCACTCGCCGCCGAACCAATCTCGTGGGCATCAATAAGAACCACATCGCGTGATGGGTCGCGTTCTTTAGCAATGATGGCGGCCCAGAGTCCGGTGTATCCGCCACCAACGATGCATAAGTCGCACGTTTCAGTTCGAACCAAAGTCGGGTTAGACAACGGCTGATCGGCATCTTCGTACCAATATGGATACGGGTCGGCGTCAGCGATGGCGTCAAGGCTTCGCGAGTCGAACTCTGCTTCGTGACCTTCGGAACTCACTGTTCTCACCCCTGTTGAGGTCAGGTTAGCGGTTCAACCACCTGCCGTTTGGCTTCCCAACGATTCCAGAACCAGAACGACGCACCCACGTAGGCCCAGCCCGCCAAAATATCGGTGACATAGTGCTCGCCAAAGTACACGAGGCACCAGGCCATTGACAGTGGGAAGAGCAAGGACGAATAGCGGACCCATTTGTTTAACAATTTCTTCCAAAAGAAGACGACGACAAATAGTGCGAACGCGGCGTGTAACGAAGGTAAGGCCGCGGTGGGATTGGCCCACTGTTGCCCGCGTAACAACACATTGCTCACAGTTTCGAGGCCGAGCCAACTCCAGCCACGTCCGGTCGATCGTTGAAGTGGTTCGAGAATTTGATAATCGAATTTTGTACTTGATGCCATCCAGGGTGGAACAGTTGGCATCACGACGTACGTCGCGACACCGGCAAACAACACAGTGGCAAATCGACGGATGTAACGCACCCACTGTTCTCGATAACGAATCCAGAGATACACCGACGTTGCGACCGGAACGAAAAAGTGGGTGAAGTAAATGATTGAGCCGTATACGTCGTACCACTGGATGTTTTTGTTCCAGAGTTGCTGTTGCATCCAGGTATTGGGATCGTGCCCGAAGAAAAGTGCTTTATCGATATTGCGTGGCATTTCAACTTGGAGCGGGAACCCGAATGAGTCGGCGACTCCGCGGCTGAAGTCGTATGACAACCACATGCACGCGTAGAAAACGAGGTCGCCGATCATCTGCAATTGTTTGCGACGCGGCTTGCCGACATTGCCAATGATGAATGCAGCACTCACCCAACCGAGCACAGCCATACGCGCGACTGGTAAGCCGTTTTGGGCGAAAGAGATTACGAAAGCCAAGAAATACAGCCCGAGCAAGAGCCATCGCAGGTTCTTGGTGGTTAATAGTTTCTTCACAGACTGAGGAAACATCGTTGTCATCGATTGATGACAACGAATTGTTAGGCGCTGGCTTGTTCGAGAGCCCGACGCACCAAGACCTTGGCCAAGTGCGTGCGGTATTCAACAGTGGCGTTGTTGTCGGCAGAAGGCTGTGCATCTGCAACGGCAAGCGCAGCAGCGTCGGCAATCGATGCGCCACCTGCGAGAGCCTTGCTCACACTCGAAGCCAAAATGGGTGTCTGGCCCATATTGACAAGGCCAACACCCGAACCGTTAGTACCGCGCCATGCGGCTACTCCAACAATGGCCCAGTCTTGAGCGCGGCGGTTGAACTTCTGGAAACTCCAACCGGCACCGTTCATTTTGGGGACACGAATCTCGGTCAGCATTTCGTCTTCGGCGAGATCTGATTCAAGGAAGCTCTTGTAGAAGTCTGATGCGGCGATTTCGCGCGTTCCGTTTGGTCCTTGAACAACATATGTTGCGCCGAGTGCCAGGGTGGTTGCGGGAAGATCTGATGCGGGGTCGGCGTGAGCGATTGAACCACCGATGGTTCCGCGGTGGCGAACTTGTGGGTCGCCAACGTGGCCAGCAGCGTGAGCCAACAACGGAACATGTTGAGCAAGCACTGACGACTTCTCGACGTCCATGTGACGGGTCATTGCGCCGATCGCGATGTGGTCGCCGGCGTCTTTGATGTATGACAAGTCGCTGATGCGCGAAATGTCAACGAGAACTGCGGGCTGCGCAAGGCGCAACTTCATCATGGGGAGCAAACTGTGTCCACCAGCGATGAACTTGGCATCAGAGCCATGTTGACCGATGAGTGAAATTGCTTCGGCGGCCGAACCGGCGCGAACGTAATCAAATGCTGCGGGGATCATGTCGTTTCCTCACTTACCTGCTGCGGCCATAACGGCCTTGACGATGTTGTGGTAACCGGTGCAACGGCACAGGTTGCCTTCGAGACCGATGCGAACTTCTTCTTCGGTGGGGTTGGGATTTTCTTTGAGCAAACTTGTTGCTGCCATCACCATGCCGGGTGTGCAGAATCCACACTGCAAGCCATGGTTCTCCATGAATGACTGTTGCATCGGGTGCAACTTGCCATCGGCGGCGGCCATTCCTTCGATCGTGGTGATGTCGGCGCCATCTGCTTGCACAGCAAGAACGGTGCAACTCTTGACAGCTTCACCGTCGAGGTGCAAGCTGCACGCGCCACATGACGATGTGTCGCAACCAACGTTGGTGCCGGTGAGATTGAGAACTTCGCGCACGTAATGCACGAGCAACGTACGCGGCTCGACATCGCTCGTGAACTTCTTTCCGTTCACAGTGACCTGGATCTCCACAGTGATTCCCCCTTCAAAAGCCGCTCCGCGAATGCTGTTTGCATCCGTGAAAAGCAGGTGTCCTATTCTGCCCGATTTGGGGTCAACCCCATGTATCGGAACGTCTCTACCGTAGACGCTGGATGACCTCGGCTGGAAGTGCTGGGAGACCGGCGATTTCGGGTCCGAAAAAGGCTGCAGTGAGGGCTTGGACGCCATCAACTAAACGTGGCCCAGGGCGAACGACGACCGCATCGGCATCGATGGCCCAGACCGCCGCCCGTGATGGCATGAGGTCAAGTACCGCCTGGGTTTGTTCAACAGCCCCGGGCAGGCCGTAGCCACAAGGCGCAACCACGATGTGGTCGGGGTCGGCCTCACGAATGAGATCCCAAGTGGTCGGGATCGAGCGTTCGCCCGGACGGGCCAAAACTGGTAGACCGCCAGCGGCCACCACTAACTCGGGGACCCAATGGCCTCCGACAAATGGCGGGTCAATCCACTCAAGTACAAAGACGGTCGGACCTGGTCGCCCGGCGAGGTGCGCCGCGGTTCGATCGCGCAGAACTGACAATCGTTCGTGCAGGCTCGCTACTAGGGCCCGCCCACGTTCGGGTACACCCGCAGCGTCGGCCACTGTTTGCACAGAATCAATGACTTCAACGAGCGAATGTGGATCGATCTGCAGCACGGTGGCCTGGCAATTGAGACGAGCAACTGCAAGATCAACTTCGCCACTCGGTACAGCGCACACTCGACACAGGTCTTGGCTCAAGATGAGGTCGGGGTTGCAACGGGCGAGGGCTTCGTCGTCAAGTGAATACAACTCGTCGCCAGCGGCCAACCGAGCCCGAACGAGCTCGTCTATTTCGAGGGGAGTGAGATGTTTCGTGTCCATCCCACCGACCACAATCTCTCGACCTTGCCGTGCTTCGGTCGGGAAATTGCATTCAAAGGTGACTCCGAGAAGCTGATCTGCGAGTCCGAGATCGAAGACTATTTCGGTGGTTGATGGAAGCAAACTGACGATGCGCACATCTCAAGAGTAGGCGATCTGTCACGATGGAAGCATGGGCGACGAGAGCATCAGCAAACATGGCTGGGGTCAACTGAGTGCGGGCATCGACCTGCCGTTTCACGCTGATTTGCGAATTCCTGAACTCACCGAGATTCGATTAGCGATCCCAAGTCCAGATTCGGTTCAAGATGTCATCGGAACCACTCGTCGAGTTGTCATCGAAAAGCTCGCTGGCGATGTCACGCGCGGAATGACAATTGCGGTCGGTGGTGGAAGCCGTGGGCTGACTCAACGGGTTGATTTGTTGCGCGGCACGATTGAAGGATTGCGTGAACTTGGGGCCGAGCCGTTTGTTGTCCCAGCGATGGGAAGTCACGGTGGCGGTACAGCCGAAGGGCAGATTGACATGCTGGCCTCGTTAGGGATGACCGAAGAATCAGTAGATGCAGAAATTCGCGCCACAATGGAAACGGTTGAAGTAGCGCGCACCCCAAGTGGCATGCCGATTTATCTTGATCGTTTTGCTGCTGCTGCCGATCGAATTCTTCCGGTGAATCGCATGAAACCGCACACATGCTTTAAAGGTCCAATCGAAAGTGGCTGCACGAAAATGGCCGTTGTTGGTTTTGGTAAGCAACCTGGTGCGGCACAGATTCACTCATGTGGGCCGATTGAAATGCGTGAGCGTTTGCTTGATGGCATTGAAACACTTCGCGCAACGGGACGACTTTTGGGTGGTGTTGCCTCGGTTGAGTCGGCTTCAGGTGACATCGTTTCAATCAATGCCTTAACGAGCACACAAGTGGGCGGTGACGAAGAACGTCGTCTCACCGAAATGGCGCGCGACCTAGTACCCCTCTTGCCGTTTAGTGACATCGATGTGTTGATCATCGAACGAGGTGGCAAAGATATTTCTGGAACCACGATGGACCCCAACGTGACTGGTCGATTTTGGGTTCACGGACTGACCGAGACCGACCAATTACGCGTGGCGACCATTGTTTTGTTGGGCATTACTGAAGTATCAGCTGGAAACGTTTTAGGAATTGGGCTTGCCGACTTCATTCCAGTGAGTGTCGCTGAGCAAATCGATTGGCAAAAGACTTACCTCAATTGCTTTACTGCAGGACCTTCTGGAGTTCGGCGTAGCCGCATGCCGATGGTGCTACGTGATGAAGAATCGTGTGTCAAAGCGGCACTGTCGATGTGTGGCAGGGGAGTCACTGAGCCAAAGCGCGTCGTGCGTATTCGTTCAACATTGCATATGACAACGTGTTGGGTGTCGGACGAGTTGTTGAAGACTTTGCCCGAAGGTGCTCAAATCGTTACCAAATAGTTTGAGTCATTGATCAAACTTTTTGATGCCAGTCATGGCAAAGATGAAAGTCAGAATCAACAGCGAAGCCATCGCAATGATTCCACCCCACGATTGTTCCCACGTCACATCGCCCAAGAAACCTTGGCGAGCAAAGCGCAAGATGTTTGTCATCGGATTGATACGGGCCACGCCACGCAGCCAACCGCTCATTGCCGACAACGGAACTTGCGATGTTGACAAAAAGATCGTAAAGAAAATTGCGAACTGAGTAAGTGTCGCTGCTCCAAGATTGCGCATACGGAACGTGAGGCCAAGTGCAAAGCCAGCGGCAACAACTGCGATCGCAACAGACGCAATGGCAACACACACGATCGCCATTGGCCCGCCTGGTGTATTCATGCCGCCGAGGTATCCAACAATCACGACGAATGTGATCGGCACGAAACAACGGACCACGGCAGAAACAAGGGACGAGATGACAGTGACCCAACGTTGAGCTGGAGCCATCAAAATTCGGTCGAAGAACCCGGTCTGCATGTCATTGATGAGTCCGAAACTGACACCTAGCGCACCAAAGCTCGCTCCTTGCATGGCATTGAGAGGCACGTACCAGTCAAGTGCGTTCTTGATTCCAAGACTGGTGACGGCAAACCCGAAGGCACCACTAAATGCGATGAGTTGAAAAACAGGCATGATGAGCGAGGGAATGAAAGCTGATGGCATGCGTCGCACTCGAATCATTGAGCGCTTCACCAAAATGGCGACCACTTCCATGGGGCGCGCGCCATCAGAAATTGAGCGCACGTTCACGGTCTTTTCTGCAGTGATGTTGCTCATGATGCAGCCAATCGGTTGCTCAGTGCACGAAGCGCAAACGCAATACTGATGATCGCAATGACCAGCGGCAGTAACCAACTCTTGGCAAACTGCGAAGCGCTCAGATCGTGATTCATGAATCCCTGCATACCTTCAACAATGTGTGAGAGCGGATTCCAGTCGGCGACCGTGCGATACCAGCCCTTCATGTAGTGACGGGGGAAAAATGCCGATGACAGAAACATCAACACAAAGACCAACGGGAAAGCGCCTTGAACAACTTCGGGACTACCTGATTTGATCGCGAGTCCGGCCATGAGGCCACTCATTGCAAGTGCGAGAAATGCCCCTCCACCAATGAGGCCTATGTAACCGATCGGACCACTCTCGACACGAGCGCCAGCAACCAAGAAGATGGTTAAGAAAATCACTACTTGGACAACTGCGACGACCATGCTGCCGGCCAAACGTCCTAAGACAATCGCAGTGCGGCTGATGGGCGAAGCGAGTAACCGTTCAAAGAAACCTTGTTCGATATCGGTGGCTAAGTCGCCTGCGGCTGACGTTGAACCGAACAACACTCCTTGCAGGACTGCCCCCGCGACTGCATAGTTCAAAAAGGATTTGGCGATGTTGTCGGTGAAGTATGGATCGCCAGCAAGTTTGTTGAAACTCGCTGAACCGAGTGCGGCAAAAAACAGCGGGAAGATAAACGCTGGAGCAAGAACGGCTGGCTGGCGTAAGCGACCCACAACACTGCGACGCGTCAGCGCAAATGTATGACGAAAGAGCGAACGGCCAGAAGTTGATGAAGTCATCATTTTGGGATCGGCGACAGCGATACTCATTTGCGACCTCGGCGCGACTTCTTTGCTTCTGGAACAACTTCAGTTTCTGCTGGTTTGTTGGCTGCGTCGGCTCCTTCAAGTCGATAGCCCGTTGCTTCGGCAAAAACGTCGTCAAGACTTGGCTCATCTAACTCGAGGTGACGAACTTTAAGTCCGGCTTCATCTAGGGCACGGATGACTGATGCGACGTCTTCGGCTCCGCGGGCTAGTCCAACGCCGAGTGTTCCTTCGGAAGTCGGACGCAAATCACCAAAGCGCGCCAAGATCGCCCGAGCTTCATCGGTTTCGCTACTTGCGACGCTGATGCTTAACGTTGGCGAACCAACCATGGCCTTCAGTTCACGTGGTGCACCCTGGCGGACAATGCGTCCGTGATCGATGATGGCGATGCGATCAGCAAGTTGATCGGCTTCTTCGAGATATTGGGTGGTCAACAACACTGTGGTTCCGCCAGCGTTGAGTCGCTTCACTTCTTCCCACAATGTGAGGCGACTCATGGGGTCGAGGCCAGTCGTGGGTTCGTCTAAGAACAACACAGTTGGTTCGTGCACGAGTGACAGTGCAAGATCAAGTCGACGACGCATGCCACCTGAATATGTGCCAACTCGTCGATCGGCTGCTGCGGTTAAGCCAACTCGCTCGAGCAGTTCTTCGCCGCGGTTTTTGCCAGCAACTTTTGACAAGCCGTACAACACTGCTTGCAGCGTCAGAAGTTCGCGACCAGTCATCAGTGGGTCAATCGCAGCGTCTTGAAGTGCGACGCCTATGGAACGACGAACTTTGTCGGCATCTTTGACGACGTCAAAGCCAGCGACGAATGCAGTTCCAGCTGTTGGCTTCAGAAGTGTTGTGAGCATGCGCACGGTCGTGCTCTTGCCGGCACCGTTGGGACCGAGGAATCCGAAAATCTCGCCTTGCTGCACTTCGAGATCGACGCCGTCGACGGCTTTGATGGCATTGTCGCCAGTTCCGAAATAGCGGGAGAGTCCTGTCGCAATAATGGGGGCTTGAGTCACAAGGTTGCACTCTACAAGTTCTCGCTGTCGATATATGAAAAGACCCCGCTGATCAACGTGACCGTTGACGAGCGGGGTCTTGACGAGTTCTGAACTGAATGACTGAATTGAATTACTGAGCGGCCTGAATTGCTCGCCACACACGTTCGGCGGTGCAGGGCATTTCAATGTGCTTCACACCAAGGTGCGACACTGCGTCAACAACCGCCGACTGAATAGCTGGCGTTGATCCGATTGTGCCTGATTCGCCAATTCCCTTAGCGCCGATGGCGTTGACGGGTGTTGGCGTTTCCATGTGAATGACTTCAACATTGGGTAATTCGGCGGCGGAGATGAATCCGTAGTCGGCCAGGTTTGAGGTGGTCGGGTTACCATCGGCGTCGTACAGAACTTCTTCGAGCAGAGCCTGGGCAACACCTTGAGCAACGCCACCGTGAATCTGTCCGTCGAGCAACATTGGGTTGAGAACCTTGCCGGCATCGTCGCATGCAACTTGACGCAAGTGCTTCACGCGGCCAGTTTCGGTATCGACTTCAACGACTGCAACGTGTGCACCGAAGGGGAAGGTGGCACCTGAAACGTTGATCACTTCGTCATGCAGAAGTCCACCAGTGCTCTTCTCGGCAACGGCGAGATCGGCCCAAGTCTTGGTGACTGCGGGCGTTCCGACAACGTGGAACGCGCCACGAGCTTTGTCAAGAACAACATCGGCTTCACTGACTTCGAGCAAACGAGCCGCAACTGACTTGGCTTTTTCGGCCAATGTGCCAGCAACTTGGAAGACCGCGTTGCCGCCCTGTTGCAATGAACGCGAGCCCATGGTTCCGGTACCGACCGGAACGAGGTCGGTGTCGCCCCAGACCAATTCAATGCGGTCCATCGGGATGCCGGTCTGCTCTTGCACGAGCATCGACCATGCAGTGTCGTGGCCCTGGCCATGAGGTGAGGTGCCGGTGTAGACAATTGCACGACCATCTTCAAGAACTTCAACTTTGGCTGATTCGCCGGTGCCAACACCACCGGTGATTTCAACGTACACACTCACACCAATACCGAGTTGCTTGGCGTCTCCGCTGGCACGACGTTTGGCCTGCTCGGCGCGAAGTGCTTTGTAGTCGGCGGCAGCAAGTGCTTTGTCGAGGGCGGTTTCGTAATCGCCAACGTCGTAGGTCTGACCGACGACAGTGGTGTGTGGTTCAAGGAACTTAGGAATGAGGTTCATGCGACGAACTTCAGCGGCATCCTTACCAATTTCAAGCGCAAACATGTCCATGGCACGCTCGATAGCAGCAGTTGCTTCGGGTCGACCGGCACCGCGATACGCAACGATTGGCGTGGTGTTGGTGACGACCGAAGTGGTGCGGCATTCAATGTTCGGGATGGCGTATACGCCACTGGACATTGGGCGGGTCATGAATGGAGCCAAGATGGTTCCCATGTCGGCGAATCCACCGGCATCTTGAATGGCGTGCAACTGGTAGTGAGTCACCTTGCCAGCCTTGGTGCCACCGATGGTGACGTATTGCAACTGTGCACGACCGTGGCCAAGAGCCATCATCGATTCGGTGCGAGTCTCGCGCCACTTCACGGCACGACCAATCTTTTTGGCAATAACGCCGAGCAACAACTCTTCGGGGTATGCGCCGATCTTTGCACCAAATCCGCCACCGACATCAGGAGTCAAAATGTGCACGAGTTCTTTGTCAACACCATTCGCCGCAGCGATGGGATCAACGCCACCTTGCGCGTGCTGGGTTGACAACCACTGCGTCAAACGCCCATCGGCGCCCCACACGGCAGCTGCGCCGCGCACTTCAAGCGGACACGGAGCAACACGCTGGTTCATGAAGCGACCCTTGACAACGACTTCGCAACCTTCAAAATATGCGTCGCCGGTGTTTTCAGGAATTCCGAGAACCGTGGTGTCAAACACAACGTTGCTTCCAGCTGATTCGTAAATGAGTGTTGTGCTGACCATTGCTGCTTCAACATCAACGAATGCTTCGAGGTAGTCATAATCGATGATGATCGCTTCAGCAGCGTCTTCACCTTGTTCGCGGGTTTCGGTCACGATGGCAACAACGGGCTCGCCAACATAACGAACTTTGTCGCTTGCCAACAGTGTGCGAGCAACCATCGGGTTGAAAGCCGCCGGGACTGGCTGAAGTGCGAGTGATTCGGCGGTGAAGACTGCGATGACTCCGGGCATGGCTTCGGCTTCGGAGGTGTCGATTGAATTGATGCGGGCATGTGCCGCTGATGAGCGCGCGTACGTCACATGAACGGCTCCAGTGAGACGTTCTTCTTCAAACAAGTCGTCGACATATTTGCCGCCAGTCGTCAAGAACTTTGGATCTTCTTTGCGAAGAACTCGTGTACCAAGAATGCTGCTACCGGTCACGTCTAAACCCCCGTGTACATCAACTGAGAACTGCTCTCAGCACCTGCGACCTTACTCTGAGCAGGTTGACCGTGTCACGGTCGAAACCAGGTTTAGGGAGTGTTGATGGGGGTCACGATGGCACCAGGAGCCTCGGTCGCGGCGGGGGCCGGCGTCGTATCGGGTGCGTTTTTGGCTGCTTCCTCGGCGGCTTTGATGGCTGCCTCGTTGACCTTGACCGAGATGATCTGGGTCACGAGGTCGTAGGGCCAACCTGTTGGGAGTTCAATGGGGGCAGCGGCATCGCCCACGATTTGTTGGCGGGCTTCGCCAGCGACCACAAAACCCAATTCATCACGAGCGGCGTCTTGGATACCTTCGGGGGTGTTGAGTCGGTCAACTTCAGTCTGGAGTTCATCGGTGGCTTTTTTGATGGTGTCGAGTTCGGACTGACGGCTATCAATTTCGGTGCGCTGGCCAAACCACGAGGTCAAAGGCAATACCAGGAACGAGTTGCCAAACGAAAAGACCACGACCATAAAGCCAATGAGTAGAGCGACTCGTCCAAGAACTTTCGGGACAATGCGTTCAGATCGAGGTGTTGGGCGAGTGAGATCAGAAACTGCTGACAATTTCGCGCGGGCAGTTTTTCCAGCACCCTTCTTCGTCGTTTTCTTCACGCGTCCGGGCGTGCGCGGAATACTCGAAGTCTTGTTTCCGCGGGCCATCCCTACATTCTGCCCGTTTTGGTGGTCCGAGTGGGATCATCCCCAAAACGGCGAGTTGACGGCAGGATCAGGCAAGAGGGGCTAGTGCAGACCGACCGCGGAATGCCGCAGTTTCGCCCAACTGTTCTTCAATACGCAACAACTGGTTGTACTTCGCGACGCGATCGCTGCGAGCCGGTGCGCCAGTCTTGATCTGGCCGCAGTTGGTAGCCACAGCAAGATCGGCGATTGTTGCATCTTCTGTTTCTCCGCTGCGGTGACTCATCACGCTGGTGTAGCGATGGCGTGAAGCAAGTTCAATTGTTTCAAGAGTCTCAGTCAAGGTTCCGATTTGATTGAACTTGATGAGAACACTGTTGCCCACTTTGCGTTCAATGCCCATCGCGAGGCGGGCTGCGTTAGTCACGAAAAGATCGTCACCAACAAGTTGAACCTTGTTGCCAAGCTCTTGAGTGAGTGCACTCCAGCCATCCCAATCGTCTTCGGCCATTCCGTCTTCGATCGAGACGATGGGGTAAGTATTCACTAAGTGCGCCCAGTAAGCGACAAGTTCGTCGCTCGACAAAACTTTGCCTTCGCCGGCCAAGTGGTAGCGCCCATCTTTGTACAGTTCGCTCATCGCTGGGTCGAGAGCAATTGCAATGTCGGTACCAGGAGTAAAGCCAGACGCAGCAATTGCTTCAACCAAAATTTTGATGGCGTCTTCATTGGTTGACAAGTTGGGGGCGAAGCCACCTTCGTCACCAACTGCGGTTGACAAACTCTTTCCGTGCAAAATCTTCTTGAGTTGGTGATACGTTTCGGCGCCCCAACGAAGCGCTTCGCGGAAGCTAGGTGCACCAATTGGCATGATCATGAACTCTTGAAGGTCAATGGTGTTGTCGGCGTGAGCGCCACCATTGATGACGTTCATCATCGGGACAGGGAGCACATGTGAGTTTGGGCCACCGACATAACGCCACAAAGGAAGTCCAAGTGAGTTCGCGGCTGCTTTGGCAACCGCCAAACTTGTACCCAAAATTGCGTTGGCGCCGAGGCGGGCCTTGTTGGGTGTGTCATCAAGATCCTTGAGCACGATGTCAACCATGCGCTGTTCGAGTGCATCGCAACCAACGAGTGCACTTTCGATTTCGCCGTTTACAAAACCGACTGCGGTGAGAACGCCCTTGCCGCCATAGCGACGACCGCCATCGCGTAGTTCAGCAGCTTCATGTTCGCCGGTGCTTGCACCTGACGGGACCATGGCGCGGCCTCGCGCTCCTGAATCGAGTTCGACCTCTACTTCCACTGTGGGGTTGCCGCGAGAGTCGAGAACTTCTCGTCCAAAAATACTGATGATTTCGGTCATGCCCACAAACTAGTGAAGCCAAGCCCCAAACTCATCAGGCGTCAGTGTGTCGTTCAGCATTTTGTCGGTGAATATTGCTGACTTTTCGTAAGGCGACCTCGGGATCAACCCCGCGGCGGCGACATTCGGCCACAACTTCTAACAAATGCATTCCGAGATCGGCGATATCGCCAAGTTCTTGTGGCCCGTGACTAGGCAGGTCTACCGGGATGCCAGCCTTGGTGGCCCGCTTCAGAATTGCTGAGGCATAGGCCAACGAACCCGTTGCTTGAACGATGCCATCAAATGGTCCGTCGGCGATTCCCTTGGCGGCTTTTTCAGCCTTTTTGATCTCGTCCCATGACTTCACGAGAGCCTCTGTTCCGATTGCAGAGTTCTCATTTGGTGCAAAGACATGTGGGTGTCGGCGAACCAATTTGTCACGGATACCACGAGCGACATCGCCCATGGTGAAACGACCTTCTTGTTCGGCAATCGCCGCATGAAATTCAATTTGGTACAGCAAGTCGCCGAGCTCTTCAATCAAATGCTCGTCAGTTTGAGCATCATCAATATCTAGGGCAGCAATCGCATCAACTACTTCGTACGTCTCTTCTAACAAATATGTTGTGAGGGTTTGGTGAGTTTGTTCGCGATCCCATGGGCATTCTCGGCGCAGCGTGCGGGCCAGTTCGTGAAATGCGATGAGCTCTTGTCCGACCGGCGCGCGTAACTCTGGAATGTAAATTGAAGTCAAATGATCGGCTTCAATGCTGTGATCAAGTTCGCTCCAGGGAACGGTCATCACTACTTCATCGGGTAAGCCAAGATGATGCAAGATGATGACGGGTATATCGTCGTTGCTCAAACTGTCGCTGTCTTCGGCGGCAAGTTTGATATCTGACAAGACCCAGTTGGCATGGCAGTGCGCAACGAGAAGCGGACCAGTTAAGCCGGCCGCGGCCGTGGCAAATTGATGACCATCAATGAGGCGAACGCTTTTTTCGACAGGATCGATTCCGAGACGGGCCCAGGCGATTTCTAAAAAACCCATCGCTGGATTGATGACGCAGTCAATGCGGTCATCATTTTTCAGTATCCGTACCGTACGTTCAAGAATTAATGGAGAACCCGGAACTGCATATAAAATTTCACCGTATTTGATGGCGGCAGCGATCAGGTCTTCGGCGATACCGAGGTATACATCGTCAAATGTTCCGGCCGTCTCGTAGTGCTGATCAAAAGTAATTGCATCAACAACTAAGTGTGCACTCGGATGTTGGGCGGTACGCAAGTAGCGATGTTGATGCGCGGCAATGCGTTGACGCGTGTGATCGGTGATGTACTCATCGGCCGATGGACCAAGCCCGATGATTTCAATGCGGGGCTTGTTGGATTGGGGCATCAGCCGACAGGAACGATGCTGAGAGTTGTGGGATCCCAGCGACCGTATTCGGGGCTGACCCAAACCTTGGCAGATCCGAGCACTGAGCGGCCGGCCTCGATTGCACCATTGCCGGCAATCAATCCAGCAACGTCATCGGCAACTTCGTCAAATGGACGAACGAGTAAGACGACCCAGCCGACGGTGGGGATTTCGAATGAAGCAGTAACTTGGCCAACTTTTGCGTCGGTGAGCGCAGTTAAGAATTCGGGAGTGACTTGACTTTCAAACGTGGCTTGCTCGAGGCATCCACTTCCTGAAGTTCGGTCTTGCAAAGCACCACCGTTCTCTGCCGAAGAATCAATCGATACTTCTTGGGCGATTGTTGCGAAATCTTCACCTGCATCAATTCGGGCCGTGACCGCGTCAATTTCTTCTTGTGTTGCAACCAAAATTGCTCGTAAGCAGACGGCGCCAGATTGGGTGGCTCGATCTTCGTACAAGGCCTTGAGATCATCGGTGTTGACTTCAAATTCTCGGTTGGCAACCGACTGAGAAGCGCTGGCGAGAACATAAAAGTCTTGAACGACTTGCGGAGCGTCGTTAAAGCCGGCCTCGGCTTGCAGTGCAGTGAGCGCTGCGTTGCGGTCTTCGTCGGTGATCGAAATTCCGGCTTTGTCTAGCGCTGCGATGATTGCTTCGGTTGAAATCCAATTCTGCACAATGGCCTGTGCGACTGTGATATCGAGATTGCCACTCGTCAAAAAGGCCTCGGGCACTGCAGCGGCGTATCCGAGAAGAAGATCGTCGAATTCGCTATTAGAAAGCGACTCGCCATTGAATCGAGCGGCGTCTTTAGTGACGGACGAGCACGAAGTTGCTGTCGTCAGCACGGTGAGGGCGAGAACGGAAAGTGAGATAAGTCGGCGAGGTGTAAGCACGATCATCAAAACTACCCTGCGGGCTGGGTAGGAAAGAGTTCGCGCAAGAAATTGACGAGGAAAGATGCTGGTTCTTGGCCTCGCGGAATGGGCACGACGAGTTGCCGAACGGCCTCTTTATGGAGCGCTTCTCTTGAAAGCCGACGCAGTCGAGCGGTTTCGCTGACTTTGAGATCGATTGGTCCGAGGCGCGCCTGATGGCTTGCAATGTTGAGTTCATTGAGACCGAGGCGATGACATTCGGCGCGCAGTAGCCCGACCGACAGCAATGTGTCAGCTGGAGTGGGCACTGGGCCGTAGCGGTCGATCCATTCGTTGCGAATGTCGTCGACTTCTTCGGGCTTCGTGACGAGTGCGAGGCGGCGGTAGGCCTCGAGGCGTAGCTCTTCTTTGGTGACGTAGTCCTTAGGTAAAAAAGCGTCCGTAGGTACATCGATACGAATTTCAGAAGGTTGGCTAATGGGCTCGCCCTTCATTTCGCCGACTGCTTCAGTGACCATCTGGCAGTAAAGGTCGTAGCCCACTGCAGCGATATGTCCACTTTGCGACTCGCCAAGCAGGTTTCCGGCGCCACGAATTTCGAGGTCGCGCATCGCAATCTTGAATCCACTGCCGAGTTCGGTGGACTCGCCAATTGTGCGCAAACGTTCGTAGGCATCTTCGGTGAGAACTTTGTCCTTTGGATAAAAGAGATAGGCATAGGCGCGTTGTCCACTTCGCCCGACACGGCCACGAAGTTGGTGCATTTGTCCAAGACCTAAGAGGTCGGATCGTTCAACGACCAAAGTGTTCACCGTCGGCATGTCGATTCCGCTTTCGATGATGGTCGTGCACACGAGAACATCAAAGTTGCCTTCCCAAAAATCGACGACGACTTGTTCGAGGGTTCCTTCATCCATTTGACCGTGGGCGATAGCAATACGTGCTTCGGGAACAAGTTCGCGTAGTCGCTCGGCGCATTCTTCAATCGATTGCACGCGATTATGTACCCAAAAAACTTGGCCTTCTCGTAGTAACTCGCGCCGGATTGACTCAACCGCGACGCGTTCGTCATATTCGCCGACGAAAGTAAGAATCGGCTGGCGATCGGCCGGGGGAGTTTGCAACAGACTCAGGTCACGAATGCCGACCAAACTCATTTCGAGTGTTCGAGGAATAGGTGTGGCGGTAAGGGTGAGTACATCAACATCGGCTTTGAGATGCTTCATGGCCTCTTTGTGTTGCACTCCAAAGCGTTGTTCTTCGTCAACGATTAAAAGTCCGAGATTCTTGAACTTGACATTGTTTGACAAGAGACGATGGGTCCCAATCACACAGTCGATTTCGCCTGACTCAAGACCCTTAATGACTTTTGTTGCTTCAGCGTTGGTGAGAAAACGCGACAAGACTTCGACACGAATGGGGTAGCCCGCAAAGCGATCTGAAAAGGTGTTGCCATGTTGTGATGCCAGCAATGTCGTGGGCACCAATATTGCGACCTGCATGCCGTCTTGGATGGCTTTAAATGCGGCACGTACTGCGACTTCAGTTTTGCCGAAACCGACATCGCCACACACCAGGCGGTCCATGGGAAATGGTCGTTCCATATCGGCCTTGGTGTCATCGATCGCTTTTTTCTGATCGGGGGTTTCGACGAAGGGAAATGAATCCTCCATTTCGAACTGCCATGGAGTATCAATACTGAAGGCGTGGCCTTGTGCGCTGACGCGTTTTTGATACAACACCACTAGCTCTTGAGCGATTTCGCGAACTGCGCTACGCACTTTCGATTTTGATCGTGCAAAGTCACTTCCGCCTAAGCGATGCAGGACGGGCGTTTCGCCGCCGACATAATGACGGACGGTGTCGATCTGATCGGAAGGCACGTACAGTTTGTCGCCTCCCTTGTAAGCGAGTAATAGATAGTCGCGCTCGATACCGCCGACTGTTCGCTTCACCATGCCTTCGTACTTGGCGACACCATGGATGTAATGAACGACATAGTTGCCGGTCTTCAGATCTTCGAAGACTGTGCCACCTTCGCGCTTTTTCGGTCGGGGTTGACGATGTGATCGACGCCGACCAGTGATATCTGCTTCGGTGATGACCGCAACTTTTGCGGAAGGAATACTGAAGCCACGATGTAACGAGGTGACGACAATGGCGCCACCTTTGCTCGCCAGATTGGGGGCTTTGCCATCAGTGAGTTCGTGGTAGATGTCGAGTTGCAGTCCGGCATTGCTGAATATTTCGCTCAGTCGTTGGGCCGAACCTTCACCATCAGCCGCGACAACGACTCGGTATCCCTGCGACAACAAAGTGCGCATTCGCTCGGCAATTCCGTCACCACTTCCGCCCATCGCACCCCAGCCGCTTGCTTCCATAAGCGGCATGTCTGGACCGTCGGCAACAGGAATGAGATTC
>Ga0315909_10002090_pt1 | contig 26147 bp, 22 predicted proteins | sample LakEriMetagenome_11_FD_203527 | JGI IMG/M metagenome (GOLD analysis project Ga0315909, IMG submission 203527) | Freshwater fungal communities from buoy surface, Lake Erie, Ohio, United States - Buoy 2 MA125 | ecosystem: Environmental > Aquatic > Freshwater > Lake | place: USA: Lake Erie, Ohio...
GTGATAAAATATTACTTACAAGACCAGCAGTGGCAGTTGATGATGAAAAGCACGGGTTTTTGCCTGGAGACTTAAATCAAAAAATGGAACCGTGGGTCAGACCTCTTTTTGATGTGTTGAGAGAATACTATTCAACCAAAGAACTAGAGTACATGATCAGTGAGCAGATTATTGAAATTGCCCCCCTGGCCTTCTGTAGAGGCCGCAATTTCAAACATAGTTGGATCATTCTGGACGAAGCCCAGAATGCAACGCCTAGTCAGATGAAAATGTTAATGACAAGAATTGGTGAGGGCAGTAAGATTGTTATTACTGGCGACGTTGAGCAAACCGACAGAAAAACTTTAGACAACGGATTGTTAGATTTGAAATCTAAGATTCTAGAACATCGTGTTCCTGGAATGGCTGCTTGTGAATTTGACACAAGAGACATTAGAAGACACAAGATTATCGAACATATTTTACATATGTACTCATAATGAAAACGGGGCCTAGCGCCCCGTTTTCACTTTAATCTTACTTGCCTTTTTTTCTTGGTCAGCAGTAATGGGTGCTTCCTTCTCTAGTTGTTGCACTAATTGAGGATAGACCTTAAAATAATAATCACGCATTTGTTCAAATGTGGTGTCGTGATTCTTGCCTTCAATTACGCACTTTACTATTTTCTTTTCAGCAAAGTCAAGAATAACGTTGGCGTTATTCAAGTCACTGGTACGAACACGCTTAGACACATTGACCATTTCATCAATCTGTCCGTTAACTTTTCTAAGATATGAAATTAATAAGTATCTCATTCTTCAACCTTTTCAAGCTCTAGCTCACCATGGAAGTATACTTCGTTATCGTCTAGTTCCCAGCCAAGATTTTCTACGCCTTCGCTAAAATCTTCTTCCCATGCATCAATAACTTCCTGCAGTTCTTCTTCTGTTACATCGGAAGAGGAAGCTAGCCATTCGGTACTGTCACCGTCCCAAAAACTATCCATTTCTACGTCTAGAATAGTTTCACCGTCTGCTAATGAATATACATCCAATCCGTCATCATCGGCATTTTCTAAATCAATTTCAGGTGCTTCATCAGTAGCGGTATTGAGAATGACGTTGCCGCCACGCCACCAAACACTATACTGAATTACTTTGCCGTCTTTTGTCCAAAATTCAATTTCTTGAATACTTTTCTTGTATTTCGGCATTAATCTCCATTTAGCCATTTGTATTCTCCTTAAGCTGTTAATTCTACGAGTGTTGCTGCTAGACTAATTTCAGGGATGCCAACAAGCGGCAGATTAGCAAGACCATTACGAATCGTAATGATTGCTGCATCCTTGCGCTCATTAGTATTGCCCCACAAATCAAGATTGTCATACATCCAGCGATAGCAATCTTCAATACGAGTTGGGTATAGACTGATATACTGCATCAACTGCTGACGACCTTCAAGAATCTTACCACTCTTGAACAAGTCAGTTGCAGCAATCAATAGTTCATCTTCGCCGCTGCCAGTTGACTGTGGCTTGTTAAGTTTACCATTAACGCTGTTCTGCTGTAGCTGATTCAGACACTTGCGAAGATCGGGATAGCAACCACGAACATAAGTGTCAAGGTCATCAAGGTCAAAGTCGATACCCTCTGTAATCAGCACTGTAGCTGCACGAGTTGTGTATTCAGTGATATCGGGCTTTGCAATATGAAATTCTTGACAACGTGACTTCAACGCAGGGATAATCTTGTGCTGATAGTTGCAAGTCAGGATGTAACGCACTGTTTGATGATATGCTTCCATATCATTGCGAAGGGCTGCTTGCGCGGGCTGTGTAAGATAATCAGCTTCGTCTAGCAGAACGACCTTGAACTTACCAAAAGGCATCGTTTGAACAAAGCCGTTGATACGTTCACGCAATGCATCAATGCCGTTCTCACGAGACGCATTGATTTCTAGAACGTCAAATTCTTCAATGCCTAGTTCGTTGATGAGAACTTTTGCCAGAGTCGTTTTGCCTGTGCCAGGATCGCCTGAAAGCAATAGATGAGGAATGGACTCATCAGAAATCCAGCGTTGTACAATTTGTTTCTGATTTTCGTCAACGAATACATAATCACTCACCGTATTAGGGCGATACTTCTCAACCCACAATTGATTTTTCACAGTTTAGTCCTTCTTAAAATTAGAAGATAGCACAGGATCGTTGCCGAAGTCAAGATCTAAATCTTCCAATTCTTCAAGGGCCTTTGAGATTTTTACGTATGCAACAGTAGCAGCAGCAGCGGCTGCTCCTAAGGCAGCGAATGCAGCAATGTAGGGTGCATAGTCTTTGATAGTTTTGTCTGTCATATTCTCACACTTAAATGTTAATCAGACTGGGAAGTGATTCTCGCCACACGAGCCTCTTAGAAATGTTTCTCACTTCCCAATCCATTTACGCAATAATTTTATCACTCATTGTATAATCTTGTACTGGTTCATCACTTATTAATAAAATATCATTAGGGTCTACTTTACGGATTACTTTCTCGCCTTCTTCGTCTTCAATTGCTTGACCACGTGACCAGCGACCGTGTGCTATCATAATATAATCGCCTACTTTAACATCAGTAACATCCGGCCCAACTGCATAGACCTGTGCCCATCTGGGCCGAATGCCTTGACTTTTCATGTCATCGTCTAGGAGAATAAGTCCTCCGCGACTAAGACGCTCTTTAAATTCCATCCCGTGAACTAGAATAGTATCCTTGAGTGGAATAAGCTTTCTAAATTTATGTCTTGTTTTATGTGCTTGATTTGCCATTATTAGTCTTTACTAGGATCAAAAAAGTCCGGTGCTTCACTTGCTGGTTTAACTTGAATTTTCTTCTTAACTGCTTCGGCTCTAGATGCTTCTAGTGCTTTAGCTGCCTCAATTGCCTTGATTGCTTCAATTTCATTATCTTCCGATTCGGTATCTAGAAATTCAAGTTCTTCCTCTGTTAGCTCAACTTTAGTCTCAGGGGCAGGTGCGTTCTCAATTGGCGTAAAGCTGTCTACCTGCTTTCTCTTAACAATATTCGCTGCGCGGTTGGTTACTGTTCGTTGATACTTTTCACCGACCTTCTTAGTGACTGGAAGAATAATTCTTCCTTGACCATCAATAGTATCACCACGAGCATTTACGCTCATGTTTCCTACTGCACGGGTACGCTCATTCTTTGCAGCAAGTTGTGCCATATCAACGACTTTTCCTTGTGCTGTTCTATACTTTGCCATAACTGACTCCTTTCTACTATTTATATATCTAAATAGCTGACTATTTTAAAAATTCATCAATCTCTAGTCCATAATATAATGAATTAATCTTATGGACTCCAATCAAGAATAGAACAAAGCTAGAAACACTAGAGCCTCGACCTACTCCCCAAACGATGTTGTTATTTCTCATCGTGTCAACGAGATACTTCAAGTACTTCAACAGAATGAACATATCTCTTTCTTGATATAGGAGAAGTTCTTGTCCTGCTCTCTGTATTTCTTCTTCGTGTTGACACTGATCTAATACATACTTTGCAATATCAAGATTTTTGTATTCATCCGGCATATGCCAGTTGTTTTGCTTCATCATATCGAAGGCTTCAACTGAGATATCAGATGAAATATATTTCACTATCTTTGGAATAGTGTCAATATTCAAGTCTTGGTCAAAGGGTATGTTGCTGTCAGACAGTATCGGTCTAGAAAAAACCAAATCAGGATTCGCAAGATATAGCTCTACTAAATCTTTTTCAGAATATATAATTTGACCGTATTTGTCTTTTAGCATAATGTCATTATTGCATAGATGCTGCAAAAAAGCAAGTTAATTTTTAGCCATATCTCGCCAAGATAGACCCAAATTAATCCAATCATCAGTGAATAGCTTGATAACCTTGCTTTGGTCACAAATTTCGTAGTCACGGCTATTCATTGCTACACAAGAGCTATTCCACCAGTATTTTCCGCTGAATGCACCTTCTGCTACTTCTGATACTATGTTGAATCGCACACCATCGCTTAGTGATGAGCCAATAACTAAATCTGTAATCTTAAGTCTATTTTCGGCTATGCTGTTTAGCTTGAGTAGCAAAACCATTGCTAGTATTTGATCGTAAGGTTCTTCAGGTAGCTCACATACTCGTAAGTCTACGCTTTGATATTGTCTAATTACGTCTTGTTTGCTTGAACTTACCAGCACAGAATTTTGCATAACTTCATGCAAAAAATAGATTATGCGATCCATTGCGATATTCTGTTCTTTTATTGAATCAGTTTCCACTAACATAGACATAGTTATATCATAGACGCCTATGTGGAATTTGTCTTCAAAGTACAACCCTGTTTGAAAACAGAAATCACGCTCAATCCTAGTGTTATTCATGCCGGTCTATCACTCTGAATGTTGATTTGACTGTTTAGCTTTTGCTTAGCAAACACATCATCCATTTTCTTGAAGTATTGTGTTCTATGACTTTCTAATACCATCTGAAGTTGATGAATTAACGGGCCGTTCTGCGTTCTATAAGCAAAGGTAAGCTTATTCATCAAGTTAGACATAGCATCTTGAATTTCTTCAATAGACTTGTCTGCTAAATCTGCACTGCTTAAAAAAGGATGTTCCACGATATTACCAGGTATCTAGTTCAATACGTTTCCAAATATCAGTACCTACGATAGCTGTAGCTGCAATGTTAGCATTAGCTTTAGTGCCTACCTCAAATTCAGTGCCGGCAGTTCCTGCTACTCGGGTATCACTAATGGTAACATTAGGAGATGAGATTGTTTTGATGTAATATACACTGTTGGCTACAAGATTCGTATTCGCAGTATCTACGTTGCCAGTAAAGATAATTGGTGCGTCTGCTACCAAGTTAGTAGTGTTGTTAAGCTGAATAATGTTACCTGAGTTGAATGTGTTACCAACTACTTTGGCGTATATGTCTGAGTCAAAGTCTCCTGTGCAGACATACACATAGTCAGCATCTACAGATACCGTTCCTGCAACATCGCCTGGTACGCCAGTTGGGGGAGGAGTACGGGTTACTATCTGAGTAGCTTGATATGGTCTGTTGGTAGGGGTTATGTTGATTGTGTTACCACAATCTAATGATGTGAACGTAAATTCTAGAACTTCAGTATTTGCAGGAGCAGTAATAGTAGCAGTATTACCGATCATAGTGTAGTTTTCAATCAATGTAGTACCGAAGTTGTTATTAGACGAAACTACCTGGCTCGGCAATGAAATAACAGCATCCACATTAGCAACTGCTAGTCTTAGAGAAACTTTACTTTCAGTATTAGTTGGAGCCCAGCTTCCGAACTGTAGTGTTACGTTTCCAGTGACTGTACCGTAATGAACGTCTGCTTTGTTAACGTCAACGAGAACAGTACCGGCAAGAGCATTACCTAAGTTGAATGCTGTGCCTCTAAAGCCTCTGGTAGAACAGTTGCTAATTTGAGTATTAGCCATGTCATTATTAAGAACTGAGTTATCCAATGCAGCTTTCAACACAACTTTAGTTTGTAAGTCGGTGATTTCTGTTGCTGCGGTGTTTAGATTGGTTCTAATTTGCCCAAAATTATCTCTAAAGCCCTGAGAGCTATTATTTTGCCCTGGGACAGGATAGTTTACATTGATTCCGTTAGTGTTGATTTGTGACACTGTGCTTAATTCCTATTAATATAATCTATTTATCGTGGGTATTGAGTCTCGTTAGGTAAAATTGTTTGACGAGGGAACAACACATAAAAGTCTTTACTGTCTGTTGGGTCAGGGACAGGAGAACCACTCGGTAGTGAAGTCCAAGCCGGGGGAACCAAATTGTTGTCGAAATCGTAAGTATTTTTCTTTTCAACAGTAAATCTATCAATCTTGAAGTCAATTAGATTCAGTGTTTGAAGCTGTCCTACTGGATTCTTCCAATCGGTTTCGATGTTATTTTTGATGGTCTCTGAGAATCCGGGCTTAGTATAGCATATTACCCAAGCCGGAGTGAATCCTAATGTGTTACCGTCTAGTTGCTGACTTGTCATCCATAATGGCAAGATGTTGGTGTTATTCACTGTGCCCAACACATCCGCTACCTGCTCTCTCATATTGTCCAAGCTGTTTGGATATAACAGTCTTGCATAGCCTGGAGTCAAGCTAGTAAAGAATTCTTTTTGATTGTTTTGTCCAATGTAGCTCGTATAGATATCAGTTACACTAGTGTACCATGGACCTTGACTCAGCGGAATGAATCTAGGCCAAAACACTTCTTTGCTTACGCTTTGACCTTGTGGGTTTACAAGATTGTCAATTACTGAGCTATATACAACCTCGTAAATGATTTCTCCTGTTTCTTCGTCTCTCGCAACAGCAGTCTTTATTTCACCTAAGGTCAACTGTCTCCAGTAATGATTTATAGTAACAGCCGCAACATATTCATTGAAGCTACTAGCATTTATACCAAATGCGTGTTCATAGATTACACTAGTAGCTTTACCAAAGTTGCTATCCTGTGGTCTATAAATCATCTCGCTAGGAATCAATTCGTCATTAGCCAACAATGTTGCTAACAAGTCTCTATCAGCAATGCCTGGGGTACACTTGATATAAATGTTATCTAGTGGGTAAGGGAATAGCTGCTGCACGGATACAGTGAATGTTCTATCACTAGTGACAATAGGGAAGTTAGGAGAAGTTGCTCTTACAGTGAACGTAAATTCACTGATAGCGTCTGCACCTACTAAAAAGTCATTGGGTTGGAAAGCAATAGTTCCTGCTAGTTCACCCGTACTGAGTAATGACAGATTTGGGGGAAGGGTACCCGATACAAGAGAATATTGTAAAGGTACATCACTAGTCGCAACTATACCTAAGGTACTATCTGTTCCGTTAAACACTGTTCCTAAATCTGTAGGAGTCACCCAAACTATTTCTCCATCAACGCTGTTTCTAATTATGAATGAGAAGTTGAAAGATGGAGTAGTGATGCTGGGATTGTTTCGCTTACGTACTGCTACTGAGAACGTAAACTGATTTATATTGTCAGGAGAAATCATTGGATTTCCAGTTACCCACCCTGTAGTAGAATCTCCTACTAATCCTAGAGGTAAGTTAGCAAACACATATTCTATTTCACTATTGTCAAAATCTTTTCCTAATATTTGGAAAGCGAACTTATCATCGCTGTTGAATCTTCCGATATTAGCTAATTGAGTCGGAGCATAAGTTTCTCCGCGACTGTTCGGAGGAAATAGATAAAATCTGTAATCAATGTCGTTTACTAGAATATCATATGTAAGAGGTCTTGTATTCAAAATAGTTGGTGTTCTAGTATTGAATGGTCTGCCTGGACCCCCGATCGCCGACGATGCATTCTGATTGATGATTACGATTGAATAAGTTTCAAGTGCTTCACCAAATGCCGTTATCAACTTTAAGGTAAAGTCATACGTTTGTATAGTAGGTTGTCCGACAGAAATATTAGGTAAAAATGCAATCATAAATCCTGCATCGTTAGTTAGCTCATATATCGGACCATTAACTGTAGTAGAGATTGTAAATGTAGTGCTATCTATTATCTCTCTAACGTAATAAGTTTGATCGGCTGTCACACCACCAAACACATCTCCGCTGAACACAATAGGACGACCGGGTCTGAAACCAAGCGTACTTGAAGCAATCATTGTATTATCTATGGTTGCAAGTACCGACGCATTCACTGAGCCTAAGCTGACATTAACAATTGGGGGATTAGGATATCCCCTAATCAATCCAAATTCATTAATTTCTAACCCTGGTGGAAGTCTACCCTGCACTAAATTGACTATTACTGATGTGTTAGGAATGGGAAGTGAATATTCTATAGGATATTCTACCCAAAGACTATCAAACGAGGTCAGCAAAGTTCCTGCAGGAGTGATGAATTCCGGAGCATCTACCCCTGACATGATAATAGAAAACGTTCTATCTCTTATATTTTGTCTGTTGTCTGTAACTCTAACAGTAAAAGTATACGTTGTGTTTTCAATTTCAGGTTGCGTGTTTCCTGAAATCAAACCAATGTCACTGATTGAAACACCCGCCGGTAATTCACCACTTATAAGTTGATAAGTTAGGCTTGTTGCCGGCGGAACAGGAAACGCGGATAACTGAAATCTTATAGTTGATCCTGAAGCGAAAGCTCCTATGTTTCCTGCAGGTGTGTTCCAAATGGGCTGTGCCATGTTAATCCTTTATCTACCTTGACCTCGGTATGCTTTATAATTTCTACGCTTGTGCTTGTTCATAGTAGAAAACTTTATTGAACTGTGTGACAATCCAATTGTAGTTTTACCCTTAGCTTGTTGAGTAAATGAAATCTTTTGTCCCTTGTTTGAACCACCACTTGTTTTTGCTTTAGCCATTATATTACCTTTCTATGTTAAGCATAAGTTGCGCCGACTGTGTACCAGTCAGAAGTTGTAGGAGCAATATACTGTAATGTTGCTCCTGCGGTATGTGTGAATGCAGCATTTGTTGCTGCACCATTAATGTCTCCACCTACGTGCGGATAAACTAGTAATGAGTTAGCACTTGTATTAGTAATTGATACCACCATACCTGCTACCGCAACTGGGAGAATAACCCCTGCACCTGACGCTACAGTAGAAACAACATTCATTTCTCTATTGATTGCAGTTGCAGTTCCTTGGTTAGTACCTGCTGCGCTAACACCGGCGTTAACAGAACGTATTCTGTATCCTGTAACTGTAATATTAGCTTGAGCAGTGATATTACCTGATACTGTTAATGATGTTAGTGTTCCAGTTGAAGTAATATTTGGCTGCGCTGCTGTTGTTACAGTACCTGCAGTTGTTGCAGTCGTTGCACTTGTCGCACTTGAAACTGTACCGGTAACGTTAGCACCGGCGATTGCACTTAGGCCGCTACCGTTACCAGTGAATACACCTGTGTTGGCAGTAATATTAACACCGGTGATAGTTCCATTGACACCTAATGATGTTAATGTACCAACTGATGTAATGTTAGGCTGTGCTGCGGTCGTTACAGTACCGGCAGTTGTTGCTGTACCGGCACTTGTTGCCGAACCACTAAGTGTAGCAGTGATAGTGCCTGCACTAAAGTTACCGCTAGAGTCTCTAGCAACTACCTTACTTGCAGTATTTGCTGAAGTAGCATCAACTGCGGCTGTTACTGCTGTACCACCGTTGAAGCTTGTTCCAGTTAAGAATGAACCTAAAGTCAATGTTTGTGTAGTATTAGCAGTGATAGTACCGGAACCACCTAGCGAAATCGCTGTACCGTTAACAGTTAGTGAGCTATTAGCAAGTCTTGCTTGAGCAAGAGTACCACTCGAAATATTACTTGCATTAAGTGTAGTTATGTTAGCCCCACTACCAACAAACAATGCACCAGTGATTACGTTACCTGCAAAGCTTGCGTTTGCGTCTCTTGCAACAATTTTGCTTGCGGTAGCTGCGTCTGTTGCGTCAACCGCCCATGTTCTAGCAGTACCACCATTGAATGTATCGCCGGTAATGTATGTACCGTTAGTCAATGTTTGTGTAGTGTTAGCAGTGACAGTACCTGAACCACCTAATGAAATAGCCGTACCATTAACTGTCAATGACGAGTTCGCAAGTCTTGCTTGTGCAAGAGTACCACTCGAAATATTACTTGCATTAAGTGTAGTTAGATTTGCGCCGCTACCAACAAACAATGCGCCGGTGATGACATTACCTGCAAAGCTTGCATTTGCATCACGAGCTACAACTTTACTTGCGGTAGCTGCGTCTGTAGCGTCAACTGCCCATGTGATGGCCGTACCGCCATTGAAGCTTCCACCGGTGATGTACGTACCGTTACTGTGTGATTGAGTAGTATTAGCGGTGACAGTGCCTGAGCCACCTAGCGAAATAGCTGTACCGTTAACAGTTAGTGAGCTATTAGCAAGTCTTGCTTGAGCAAGAGTACCACTCGAAATATTACTTGCATTAAGTGTAGTTAACGCAGCACCATTACCTGTGAACACACCTGTATTAGCAGTGAATGATACCGCAGTGATAGTGTTGTTAACACCCAATGATGTTAGCGTACCTACTGATGTAATATTTGGCTGGGCCGCTGTTGTTACAGTACCTGCGGTAGTAGCATTCGTTGCGTTAGCTACAGTGCCAGTGACATTTGCTCCGTTTAGGTTTGTTAAACTAGAACCATTACCGGAGAATAGATTAGCAGTAATAGTACCGGCAGCCACAGTAATATTTGCAGCACTAAGATTTCCGTTTACCAATAGACCGGTTAGTGTGCCAACACTTGTGATATTGGGTTGAGCATTAGTTGTTACAGTACCTGCTGTTGTTGCAGAAGTAGCCGTTGTTGCACTTCCCGCACTTCCAGTAATACTGATATCGTAAGTGCCAGTTAATCTACCAGATGCCAAAGTTCCTGTAGAAATGTTACTTGCATCTAGTGCAGATAAGCCACTACCATTACCAGTAAACACACCTGTATTAGCTGTAAATGCCACAGCAGTAATAGTATTATTCACTCCCAGTGTAGTAAGAGTGCCGACACTCGTAATATTTGGCTGTGCGTTAGTTCTTAACGTACCAGTAAAGAAGTTAGAAGTAATGTTGTTTGCACCGCTGATATTTCCTACTGATAAGTTTCCACCTATAGTTAATACGTTCGAAGTCTTGTTAAATGTAAGGGCAGCACTACCAGCATAGATTGACCCACCGTCGTTGAATATAACTTGAGTATTAGCGCCCTGTGCTGGAACTAGAGTTGCAGTATCCCATGTAAGGTTTCCTGAACCGTTTGTTCGCAAGAATGCGTTGGCGACACCGCCCGTAATAATTACGTTACTGTTGGGACCTAGATTGCTAACGCCGTTGACGTTTAGGGCGGTTAGCGTACCTAAGCTCGTAATGTTTGTTTGAGCAGCAGTGGTTAAGTTGCCCGCAATTGATGTAGCTGAAATGTTACCGGCTGATAGATTACCAGAAACATTTGCAGTACCATTGATGTTTGCGCCGGTACCGGTAACTACCACTATATTAGCGTTTCCTACTGCCGAAATAGCTACGTTACCATTAGCAGAGGTAACGCTTACATTACTATTTCCATTAGCAATAAAGCTTCCGGCGCCAACTGAGATATTCGTCAATAGGCTACCATCACCAACGAAGAAATTAGCTCTTGCAGCATTGCCTAAGTTAGCGTTGCCTGAACTGAGATTTCCGGAAACTGTTAGTGATGACAGTGTACCAACTGAAGTAATGTTAGGCTGTGCTGCTGTTGTTACTGTACCTGCTGTGGTAGCACTAGCGACCGCCCCTAAAACATTGCCACCTGGTATGTTTGTTAATCCAGCAGCATTACCGGTAAAGACTCCGGTATTAGCAGTGATGTTTGCAGCAGTGATATTGCCATTCACTCCAAGACCAGTCAACGTGCCAACACTCGTTACGTTTGGTTGAGCAGCAGTAGTTAGTGTGCCAGCGAGTAATGATGCGCCAATTGTGCCTGAGTTGGCATAGACATTACCAGCAGTGACATTTGCTGTCACTGATAAATTAGCTAATGTACCAACTGAAGTGATGTTTGGCTGAGCATTAGTTGTTACAGTACCAGTTAATAAGCTTGCACCAATAGTGCCAGAGTTAGCATAGACATTACCAGCAGTGACGTTTGCTGTCACTGATAAATTAGCTAATGTACCTACACTCGTGATATTTGGCTGAGCATTAGTAGTGACAGTTCCTGCGGTTGTAGCAGCGCCACTCAACGCACCAATAAAGGTAGTTGCGTATAGTGCGCCATTGCTTGTATTAGCTACAAACGCTGCATTTGCAGTTTCACTAACATTTCCAGTAACTGCGTTACCTAATATTAGAAATGCATTGCCAGAAGTTTGTGTAGTGATATTGATTGTGTTAGCAAGAGTTGCAGTAGTAGCATTAGCAACAGTACCAGTGACGTTTGCGCCAGCAATCGCACTTAGACCACTACCGTTACCTGTAAACACACCGGTGTTAGCAGTGATATTTGCAGCAGTAATAGTTCCATTTACACCAAGGCCTGTCAATGTACCAACTGATGTGATATTGGGCTGTGCTGCTGTTGTTACTGTACCTGCGGTAGTAGCACTATCAACGCTAATTGAATAGCTGCCGGTTAATCTAGCACTAGGAACTGTACCCGTTGAAAGATTGCTTGCATTAAGTGCTGACAGTCCACTACCGTTACCTGTAATTACACCAGTATTTGCAGTAATGTTGGCAGCAGTAATATTTCCATTAACTCCGAGAGCCGTTAGTGTACCAACACCAGTAATATTAGGTTGTGAAGCAGTTGTTAGTGTACCGGTTAATAGACTTGCACCAACTGTACCTGAGTTAGCATAGACATTACCAGCAGTTATATTGGCTGTTACTGCCAATGAACTTAGTGTTCCGACACTCGTGATATTGGGTTGTGCTGCTGTTGTTACAGTACCGGCTGTTGTTGCACTTGTTGCAGTACCGGCTGTTGCGGCATTCAAGTTTGCCACTTGAGTTGTGGATGTAACGACTAATGGAGCAGTGCCAGTTGCAACGTTTGAGATTAGCTGAGGTGCTGTTACGTTAGCACTTGCAAGAACTTGTGCTGTGCCTAAGTTGCCAACGTTAGCATTACCTGATACATCTAATGTCCCAGTGACATTTGCTCCGGTTGATGTAGCAGTGATTCTAGCAGTTCCAGAAACCGCAGTAGTAACGTTACCGGTAGCTCCCGCAATAGTAATATTGCTAGTTCCGCCGTTTGCTAGAACACCAATCAAATTACCTGCTGTTAAGTTGCCTGATACACCTAATGTTCCAGTGACGTTTGCACCGGTTGCAGCTACAGTCATTGTAGGGTTGCCAGCTATGACAATATTTAGGTTACCATTTACATCACTAATGTTAGCATAGCTTGTGCCATTTAGAATTCTTGTATTCGCAATAGCAGCTACGTTAGTAAGATTGCTACCGTCTCCGTATAGGAAGTTAGCATTTATAATGTTGGCATTTACGTTTGCAGTAATATTAGCGTTTGCAGCAGTGATTCTCGCTGTAGCGTTTATGTTGCCTGCATTAACATTCGCTGTAACGTTAGCGTTTGTAGTGACATTCAAATTACCGGTTACATTAGCATTTGCACCCACTACTATGTTATTTGTTATGTTGGCGTTGTTTGCATTGACATTAGCAGTAGTAGCTATGTTGCCTGTAAAGTTGGCAGTATTACCATTGATTTGTAAGTTTACATTGACTGTGTTCGCAGTTAATGCATTGCCTAAGGTGATGTTTGAAATACCAGTAATGCTTTGCGGAAGGTTAACGAAGATAGGAACAGTACCTTGATTGATTACTGCTAATGATGCCGGAGAAGCATTTGATCCGGTTGATAGGTCTAGTGTCGAACTTTGAATTCTGACTTGTGCAATATTGGCACTGATAATAACATTTCCGGTTGGCGAGTTAACCGTTGTACCGGTACCGGCAGTTCTGTTAACCGAGATAACTGCCTGATCTTGTAAACCAGAGAATAATTCTGAGAAATTTTCCTGTACCTTTTGGAATGCGGTTCTGATTGCATCTGCATTTGGATCGTCAGGAAAACTACCAAAATCTATATTGCGTTGAGCCATGAATTGAAATCCTATTAATAGTCTAATAGTATTTATCGTTTTGGATACATTTACTATATCCAAAAAAATAGCCGGGAACTAGCCCGGCTATTTTAGCATAATGTCGTATGCTTATTTGATTCCTGCAAGCTTTACCCAGTCATCAACTGAGTCACTTACAGTTCCTTGATGATCGTGCATTCTGCTTTCTTGACCTGCAATGACAGGAACAGTTGTCTGACCTGTTGACTTAGGCTTGTTGAGTCCGCCTGCGATAACTTTGGTCATGAAGTCAATGTCAGCTTCAAATGCTGCATCAGTTCCCTTCTTACCTGCTTCGTTTGCCCACTCGTCAATCTTTTCTTTCTTGTCTTTCTTGTCATCGTATTCAATGTCTTTAGTGACTTTCTTTCCAGCCTTCTCATCTTCCTTTTCGGAATCTTCCTTCAATTCGTCGGAAGTATCACTCCATGCTTTGCCGTGATCAGGGCCGTCTTCCTCATCATCATAATCCTTGTCATCTTTCTCATCGTGCTTAGGATGCTTTGGCTCATCACCTGAACCTTCAGCAAGCTTTTCGAGACGAGCTAGAATGTCAGCGAATGATTCGTTTACACTCTTAAGAGCAAGAGCCTTGTCTTCTTCAGCTTCAGCGTTTTCATCAGCAGTAGTTTCTGCTGCACCTGAGTCAGGAGCGTTGTCTTCTGCTACTTCAAATTCCATTTGGTCTTCTGATTCGACTTCATCGACCATTTCTTTTGAACCGCAACTATGACCAGCTTCCATCATTCCACCGCATTCGTTGCACATTCCTTCGTTCGAAGGCTTGTCATAATCGCTGCATTCGCAATCGCCGTCACATCCGCAATCTTTTTTATCGGCTGCTTCGTCGTTGCCATAAAGATGTTCTTCGTCACCTTCTTCGTCAGCATAATCTTCATCGCCGCCTTGAATACCGGTTAGCTTTTGCATAAGACCCATCATGCCATCATGACCGTCAACAACACCAATATCTACGCCGCCAGCGCCAACTTCATCAGGTGCACCGTGTGCTGGCTGAATTGACATTGCACTTGAATGTGAATGATCGTGATCGTCACCGAACAATCCAAGACCTGCATTCTTTACGAATGCAAGAAGATGTTCTGCTTCTTGATCCTGTGCAGTGATAGTTACTGAATCAGGTGAGTTCTGTTGACCCTTTGAGATTGAAACTGAAAGACCTTCAGTTACTTCTTCACTTTCGTTTAGCAGTGCATTAAGCTGGTTGTCAAGTGATTCAAAAGCATATTCATTTACGTTAGCATCATAGCTAGTACGATCAGTGAAGGTCTTTCCACCTACTGAGAACTTGCCACCTTTTGGTGTCTTTGCAAGAGCAGCAGTGAAAGCATTGCCTTCATCCATCATACCTTGGTTTTCTAGCTCATCAAGAACTAATGTTGCAATATAGTCAACGTCGGTTGGAGCTTTACCGACCATACCGATATACTTAGCAACATAACTCTTAATACTATTAATATTTAAGTTAGGAGTACCTTTGATCTTATCGGCAATTTTTTTAGCTGCCAGATGATCACTCATACCCACTTTAAGGTCTGCTTCCATTGCTGCGCTTGCCATACCAGGAACTGTAGCTGGCATAGCAGTTTCATAAACACCCTGACCATAGCATTCATTAAGACCATCAATGTAGCCCTCGTGATATGCCTTCATTTCTTCTAGGTCTTCATAGCTTTTGCCACAGTGAGCATGACCCTTGAGACCGTGTGATTTGCCCTCAAAGCGGGCTGCGCTAATTCTGTGATTCATAGATTCATCTACCTTTTTCTTTTTCTTGTCGGCTGCTGCCTTTTTCATTGGTTCTTTCTTGTTACCATCTTTGTCTAGGTCTAAGAAGTCTGGCTTCTTACCTTCAAGAGTGGTTGCACTACGACCAGCGCCTAAGCCAGCACCCTTAGTATCAATGCTACTAGTTGGTGCGATATCGCCTTCTTTAACTTTTTTCTTGTTCTTATTGTCAAGCATACCGCGCTTGTTAGCAGTTGCCCATGCAATATCTTCTGCTTCGCCTTTTGACTTGCCTAATTTCTTTTCAGACTTTTCAATGTGCTTGACCATACGATCAACTTTTGCGCCTTCAGCAAGCTCACCTGATTTTGACATAGCATCAAACTGACGCTTTTGAGCAGGACTCATTCCCGCAGTTTGTTGTGCAGAATAGTCTTTAGCTTGGTCTCTAGAAGTTGCTGCCTTTGCTGCTTGGCCAAATTTATCTGCTTTCATACCCCAAAACTTTGAGCCCGGGGTTTGTGGATTAAACATCGCTTTTAGTGCAGGTACTTTACTAGCAAGTACCATTGCTGTTTTGCGGCCGGAGGGTGAAAATACAATAACCCTAGTGTCAGGGGTGAGTATTCCTTTTTCAATATGCTCTGCTGCTTCTGAAGGGGAGACAACATGAGTTTTCTGACCGTTTACTTCATAACCCAGTTCAATTCCACCTTCAAACTCTGTACCCAAAGATTGTGGGCCTTTGGCTGCTTGTTGTCTTTTTGATGCCTCAGCACCCGCTCTTTTTAACAAGTCAGGTGATAGTTCGTCAAGTTGTTGACCGGTAGCACCGGCTTGAGCAGACTGACCTGTTTGTTGCTGTTGACCGGCCTGCCCGGTTGGTTTAGTTTGCTGAGTCTGCTGGCCTGACTGTTGACCTGCTGTAGGCATAACAATCTGTGCTTTACCCTGACTTGCTAAATCGCTAAATGCATTACTTAATGCTTGCGCTGCTGGACTATTATCTGTTACATGCAAGAATCCTGCTCCAGTCTCTTGCGTATCACCTTGTTTTCCTACTACAGGAATTGGCTGCTTTTGCATTGCCATATTCTCAAATACATCTTTGAATGATGCTGGCTTGTTAGAAACATTCATTGGAGGAGTAGTTGAATCTTCATTCAACATCTTCTTCTTAGTAACTTTTGGTGCTGTAGCTTCTAGTTCAGCTAGCTTTTGCATGATATCTTTCATGTTATTATCCTCTACCTGTCTGTGGCTTAGCAGGACGAGTAATCTTGCTCATTGGGCTATCTTTACCCATTGATGCCATCAATGTTTCTGGCTTGAAGGGATCAAATGCTGCCGGTGTCTTTGTGCCTTCGTAGGGGATATCAATCTTGTCATCCTTAGTCTGTTCTTTGATGCTGTCAAGATAGCTGTTACCATATGCCTTAGCAGCTTCTTTAGCACCGGGCTGTTCTTCAAGTTCTTCGTGAGTTAGAACAGGGCTATGATCCATTTGATTCTCGTAGCCTTCCATTTCAGAAGTGACACTCTCATCATAGCCGGTCTTTACAAGACGGACCATATTTACATTGTAGCCCAACAACTGAGCAATTTGCTGAACCATTGGCTCAGTAGCAGGGTAACGGAACTTGCACTTGATTAGAGTTACTGGCTCGTTTGTTACCTCATTGAATCCATATGGACTCTTTTGAATGGGTGTGGTCTTTGGTTCTGAAATTTCAATTGGATCAAACTTCTTAAGATTGTACTTGAACATGTCAAGCCAATTCTTGTCAACTTGGCCCGCAATTTTGACAGTATAATCGTAAGTGTGAACACTTTCTGTGATGTATTGTTTTAGACTACGCATATGGTTTCCTGCAATATTATATTATGTATTTATCATTGATCGTTATTTTTGGTGTTGAACATCTTGAGCAATTCGTTGCGGTCAAGTGACTTACCCTCACCAAGTGGAGTGTTCTCTACTTCTTCGCTCTTTGATTGCATTTTCTGATCAAGTTGGGCTTTTTTCATCTGCAAATCAAGCATCTTTAATTTCTTGTTAATCTTTGCTGTTTTAGCTGTAATAGCGTGACCTAGCATACTACTTGCACTATTGAAGATTTCCGAGCTAAAACGAGATTCTACTTGCATACCTAAGTCCATCAAGTCTTTGTAGCTTGATGTAGCAAGTTCTGCTAGCTCATCCATCTCAGTGTCAGCCGCTTCAAGTCCCTTAACTTGAGGAAGTGCTGCTTCAATCTTATCTAATGTGCTTAGTGCGTTTTCTGTCACTTCTTCAGTAACTTCAGGCAAAGGAATAGTCAAATCATTCTCGTCGGATGATGCTAATTCAAATAGTTCTTCAAGCTTTTTGGTCATACAAGTATTTAGTTTTACTTGCGCCCGTTGTAAAAGATATCATCTTCGGTGATGACTCTAAAGGTTAGTCCTTGGCTCTTACAGTATGCCATTGCTGCTGTCCACTTAGCGTGATTGATTGCTACTACCATTCTATCTTTGGCGCTTGCAACTTTGCTTTCAATGATACTCTGTTTCTTTGGTTTTATCTCAACGACTTCAGCAACTTGCTTACCAAATCTGTTTTGATATACTACAAAGAAGTCAGGAACATAGATTGTAGGCTTACCGGTTAACGGATGTTTATATGGAATTCTCATTGATTCGCTAGCCCAATATATGATGCTATCGTTACTATCACAGAATGTCATGAAAGTGAGTTCCCAACCGGAACGATATTTGGGCTGGTTATTACCTATATACTTCTGTGGATTTTTAGGCGTGTATTTGCCTTGTGCCCACTTACCCATGTTACAATACTACGTTGCGTTGTACTGCTTCGTTTGGTTTAGGTATAATTCCCACACCGTATAAAGTTGTTTTGGGTCTGAACGTGTTTAGGTAATAGCAAATTACTTGATTCATCTGTAACTTAGTAGTCTTACCTTTAATTGTAGCAAGTAAGTCTAATACATTGAATTGACCTTCTTGTGCAATAAAGAACAGCAATGATGCAAAATTGCTTGCCTCTAGCTTATTATTTGAATTGCCCAAAAAGAATGAGTACACAACATCCCAGTCTGTTGAGTTTACTTTAAGTGCGTTGGAATAAAAGTTATCAAAAACTCTTACGGTATTTCCCAAAGATGTTACACTGAATATAGCCATAATACTATTTATGCTGCTCCGCCGGGTCCAGTATTGAAGTTTCCACCAAACGGTGCCTCTACCGGAAATCCGGGAGGAACTTGATTCCCATTAAATTGTGCACCAGCTGTTGGTTCGCTGAGTACAGGCTGCGGGGTTCGTCTTGCATCAATTGTAGGTGAGCCTGCGAGACCGCTTAATCCCGGTGTTTGACTTGCGCCCGGAAGAGAAAAAAGTGTATTTCTATTTCTGTTAGTTGGAGTATTAGTTATAGCATCAACAAACATACTGCCCAAATCAAAAGCTGCGCCTTCTACCAAACTTTGACCAAAATTTCGATTTGTAGCTCTATCAAGTAAGTTTAATCCAGTGTTTGCTGCACCAAATATATCACCTCTGCCCAATGCTCTGATTGCGCCGCCTGCTGCATCAATCAAACCACCTCTACCTAATATTGTTCCGTTGGCGCCGGCTGACATAATAGGACTACGAGTTCTGTCATAATTAGCTTCATCACCAAAACCAGTAACAATGTCTCCCGGGCTTCTTCCATCTAAAGAGCCTGAATTGTAGACTACTGTTTCATAATCAATAGTCATTCTGTTTTGCATTATGCCCGACCCTTCAGCGTAGTTGTAAGTGTCGTGAGCGAAGTTAGTGATCATTGGATTAATTAAGGTATATGCAGTAAAATCATGTTGATTTAACCCAAATATTGTGATGTTTTTAAAGAATGGTACTTTAACTCCGTCAGGATTAGTTGCGCCCCCTTTTAGACCCCAACTGTGATCTTCCGAACCATCGGTTTCGGTATATATATTACTACTGTTATAACTAGTAATAGCGTCATTATCTCCTAATTGAAAGAATCTATTATTTCCTCTGTTTCCGCGCAATACCTGTCCGGGTCTATTTCCGTCATTGTAATAATATTGGTAATATTGTTCCCACATAGCATTAACGTTGTTGCCATTGTCATCGTGGAATACTATTTCTATAGGATCGTATTTGATTTTGGACTGAACAAGTCTTTTTCTATTGTACTGATTCAATTGTGCAACATCCATCGTAAAAGAAGGAAGCCTAACTTCTTTTACAAGTATGCCGATATTTGGGGGAGTGCCGAAGTATGCTTCAGGATTGATTTCAAAGTATGTATGGAAGAGGAATTTTAGTTTAGGGGCATGTGTGTAAGAATCAGGTCTAAACGTTTTAGAAGCGTGCTGGAAATCTCTTAGGTAGGGGCTGCCAAATAATGCTGAGGCAGCCCCATCTAATAGACTTTGACCCCAATTACCTAAAGTCATTTATTGTCCTAACTATTAAAGTTGTGCGCCAATACCAGTTACGATGCCGTCTACGCCGTTGAACGCACGACCAACCAACTGACCAACACCGCTTGTGAGTGGTGCTTGAATTGCGTTGTCGTAACGAATAGATAGAGCAATAGTTGCTGGATCGTTTGTTCCATATGCTAACTGGTTATAGTTAGCAGACTTGATGAAGCAACCGTAGCATTCCCAAGTTTCAAGAACAGTCGGAGCAAGAGCGCCGTTACCACCGTCTAGAATTTCAATGTTTGTTTGGAACTTATAGTCTTGACCAGTTGCAGCAGATGCCTGCTCAACGAAGTCAAATTGCTTTTGAATCTGCTGACCGACTGCTTTTGAAACAGTACCAGCAGCGTCATCACGAACGTTGACGGTTAGTTCTGACCAAGTATGCTTACCTGCAAGATACATTCTTGAGTTGTAAACGTTCAATGTAACTTCTTCAAATGAGAGGTTTGGTCTTGAACAATCTACTACTTGCTTAGTTAATTGTAGTCCGCCATTAACATCAACCCCAAAGTTCAAGAAGTTGACTCTAAAGCGGAACTGTAGTTTAGGCATCAACAGACCTTGGTTGCCGCCTGCGTTATCAGATGCTACGGTCATGTTGAACAATGATTGTGAGGCTGTTGCCATTTGTATTCTCCTGTTATAAGTATTTATCTTTTGTTAGTGGGGGCTAGGGAGCCCCCACTAAGTTTATTACTGTCCTGAAATCTCACCTGTATTGAACACACGAACCGGAATGTAGATGAATTCAATTGCCTTAACAGGCTCAATTGCTACGTCTACCCAAAGCTCGTTTCTGTCGATACGTGCTGGTGTGTTATTGGATTCATCGCAAACTACGAGATAGTCATAGATACCTCTCTTAGCAACAAGATCAACCATTAGTGTTTCAACAACACCTGAAATCTCTTGTCTTGTCAATGCATCATTTGGTTCGAATACGAACGGTCTTGCTGCAAGTGTCAATTGACGACGAATGTAAGCAACAAGTCTTGCAACGTTGATTCTGTCAAGAGCAGAACTTGAGTTGAAGCTTGACTTATTACCATAGTTCAATAGTCCGTTACCAGTGAAGAATACCAATGGGTTAATCTGATTCGTGTACAGTACGTCACGAATTCCGATGTTAGTTCTCATTGAGACAAACTCACCTGTTGCACTATCGAGATATCCAATGCTTGTAGCATTGTCAATGATACCGCGACGAGTACCGGCTGGGGCGAACCAAGGGAACGCAATGTTGTCGTTACGTAGAATAGTTCTGATCATCATGTGTGATGGGGGAACTGCTACGAGATTACCTGATAGATCAGGGGCAATACCTGATGGGTAGAATAGACCCATATAAGTATCACGAGTTACAAGACCTTCTTCACCTGTTGAAGTTGCGCCTGCTGCGTTAGTTGCCCACGCTTGAATTGCAGTTGCATTCTCTGGGAGTCTCATTGGAGTATCACCAATGATAAATCCAGTCTGCCCTCTATCATTGTTGAGTACAACCATGTTAGGCTGTAGTTCAGGATAGTTTGGTGTAGCAAGCAAGTTGAATGCGTTGTCTTCGTCACGAAGGGCAGAATTAGTATCAATTGCTGCTCTCATTGCCTGAACAACCATTGCTCTCTGAGCCTTACGACCCATGAACGGTGCGCCGTTTGATTGTAGACCGGAGACCGATACCCAAGTACTCTTTTCAGTGGGCAATGAAGTATCAGGGAATCTTTCTGAATTGAAATAATTCACACGATATTGCTTAACATTGTAGCCTGAACGACGAGTGTTAAACAATAGCATACCTACTGGATAAAGCTCATCTGCTGGTGCATCTACGTCTAGATAATTGCTAGTTAGCAAAGTAACGATTGATGGGATCGGATCGTCAACAGGGTCAGTTGTGCCGTTTTGTGCCCAACGTGCATCTGCAAATAGAACGCCTTTAGCACTTGTCTGATCTGCGTTATCAATTCTTACCCAGGTACCTGCGCCGTCTACAAGCTGCCAACGATTGATGATTGGATAATTTTCTAGATCGCTAGTGTCAATCCAAATATCACCGAATTCTAGAGCAGTGTTGTCACTCTGTACAGTTGGCTCAGTAGCACTTACGATTGGTCCATTAGGATCAGTTGTGTTTGAACCTGATGGAAGAGGGAAACCGTTGCTGTCATAGCTGACATTCTTGTATCCTCTCCAACCCGCAGTAGTGTTGACCATAATATCAACTTGATCTACTACTGAGTAGAACCAGTTAGTGTTGTTTGCAGGAGCAGCTACGGGTGCACCTTCGTTTGCAGTCATTTCAAACTCTACCCAGTTTGACAAGAGTGTTGTATATGCCGCAGCAGCTACGCCGCTCACCGGAGTAACTCCCTGAACTTCACCACCACCGCCAACTGCTGTTACAGAAACTACTAAGTCATTAGCTGGACTTGTACCACCTAAATCAGTTCCTGCAAAAGTGACTGTATCACCTATTGCATAACCAGTACCAGCTGCTGGAAATGCAGTTGGGTTTACATAGTATTTTTGGAATGCGCTTTGAACATTAATTTCTAATCCTGCACCCAATGAACTGGTAGTAGATGTTTCTAATGGTTGGAAGAGAGTTGAGAAGCTAAAGCCGTCCTTGACTCCAGCAGTTGAACCTGAAACAAATCCAGCGTCTTCCATCAACCCTGTGCTGTATCCAGTTATTGAGTCGAAGTCATCTACGTAGATTACTCCGCCTTCAGTGTGGGTAAGCTGAATTGCACCGGCTGAAGTAAGGCTAGCAGTAGTATATGATATAGCTGAACTATTCCAAGCGTTAACAAAATCCTCTGCATCAGTATTATCAGCCAATGTCATAGTGAATGAAGTTAGGATGCTTGAACCTGGTGTAGATGAATATACAGTAACGTTATAAGGACCGTTAGTGAATGATGGGCTAGTCTCTGTACCAGTAATTACTGTTGGACCAGTTGCAATTCTTTCCCAATAATATAACGGAGCATCAGTATCAACCGCAACAGTTGAATAGTTGAAATTATACTGTGCATAGACACTTCCAGCTGGAATGTTTTTACCACCTGTTGAATCTAGAGAAGCAATTACTGCAACATCAGATGTTGCGTATGCAACTGTTTTAGGAACCCAATTGTTAGTGATGCTGTCCCAAGATGAGATTGCTGTGTCTAGCCCAGTTCCTGCTGCACCGACTTTAATCCAAACTGAACCGTTTGGTCTAGGGAATGTCTGACCAGTAGACCAAAGAGGCTGTTCAGCAGAAGTGCCGTATGCAAAGCCTGGCTGAACATATGTTCCGGCTGGAATCCCTAAATCAGAAAGAATAGTACCGGTACCTGAAATTACCAAAGTATAAGGATTGGTATCATTTAATACAGATGCATTCTGTGTAGAAAATAGCTGTAATTTTCTTCCTGATGTACCGGCAGCCAAATAGTCAAGGTTAAGTGTGTTAATTTGTGATGCTAAGTAACTGACAGTGTTGTTAGGCGCAGCCTGAACAGTGATAGTTCTACTTACACTACCGTCAATCGAAATAGTGATAGTATTACCAGCAGTCAATGTAGTAGGTGAGTTAGTTCCTTCAACTGTTGGCCATGATGCAAGCCAAGCTTGCGAACCGATTGACACCCAAATATTTGCGCTATTCTTATAGAAGAATTGAACCGCAGTGGCTGCTGTAGGGATGCTGTAAGTTGGGATAGCATTTACTGCATAATCACCGGGAGTACCGATAGACTGAAGCGGATAGCCGCCTGTCAATAGGGTTGGGTCAGTGATAACGATAGGCTGCTGTAGTTCAAATTGTCCAGTTACTGCGTTGAACTCGTTAATACCCCAAGTTGAAGTAGTAGTGTCTAACCAGTATGAACCGGCTGCTGGTTCACCGCTTGGACGACCAGTCTGACCTACGAGACTTGCAAGGTCAATGTCTGCTCTTACGCAGAATACACGATTGGAGATACCAAGTGCTGAATATGCTGCTAGCAAACCATACTCGTTCAATTCATAGCCCTGAATAGGAGTACCGTTTGAAGTAGTATAGAAGAATGGGTCGCCGTAAAGAGTTACCAAATCACGCTGACTTGTTACTTGGAATAGTTTGCCTGCGTTAGCGGCTGTAGTACCAGATGCTACTCCGGTACCGTTTGGATTTGCTTTATTCGATGCCGTAGCAAGCAGAATAAAAGGAATCGAGTTTGTGGGTGCTGGAAGATATTGTGATTGATCTATAATCGTAACTTCTACACCTGGAGATACTAATGCCATAATTTTTTTCCTTCGTATGATTATGAGGTTTACCACCTACCTTGATATATACATTATCAAGATTCTAATGATTATTTAGTTTATAAATCAAAAAACTTGGTTTAACCGAACCTTTAAAGGTAAATCGTGCTAAATAATACTATGCTTAAAAGACCCATATGCAAGACTTGCAACAAGAATTATAGGGCGATAAACTATATCCGCAATGGCAAAACCTACTACCGCAGCATATGCGATAGTTGTGGCAAGAAGAAGGCTAAGAAGAAGCCTCTAAGACCTAGTTGGGAAAAAGCTGGATATCAAAAAAAGCCGCACTGTGATTTGTGCGGCTTTAAGAGTCTGTATCCTAGTCAGATGACCGTCTTTCACATTGACGGCGATTTGAATAATGTAGCGTTTAGCAATCTACGAACCATATGCCTCAACTGCATTGAAGTAGTCAAGCGCAAAGAGGTCACGTGGAAACGAGGAGACTTAACGGTTGATTATTGATTCCATCTGCTTGTGTAGATGGTCAATCGTTCCGTTGTTGTCAACATGATAATCGTAGTCTAGGCCAACACTGCTGTATTCGCTGGCGTGAATGTTCATCTTTTCTAGTACCCGCAGACATTCAATTTTAGATGCTTCATTTTGTGTGCTGTTTAGAACAGCAGCAATACTAGTCCAATCAGGGTCCTCACCGCGATGAGTTCTAAGAGTGATGCCGCCTGCATTCTTGATAGCGGTTACTTCATTAGCAAAGCGGCAATCAGTGATTACAATATCATCTTTGATGCCCTGCAAACGATTCTCTACGCTTGCTACCCAAATATCATTGTGAAAGTTCTTGCGGGCAACATCTGTTCCCCATTGTTGTAGAACCCAGCGAGGAGTCAGATGAGGAATACCTAATCGTTCTGCCCACCAAGTGTCAACTTCTTCTCGCCATTCACGGCTAGCTTTAGTTGAGCCTTCGAGAAGTTCACGGTCCCAGTTAAAGATAACTGCAACAGCATCCTTAAGCGTACCAGCAAAGCTCATACGCTTGAATCCGTGAAATGTGCAAAGATAGTCAGCGGCTGTATCTTTGCCGCTACCGATGAGTCCTGTAATTCCTATTATCATTCTTACACTATAACATAAGAAGTGAGTGTTGTCAAGCCTTAACCTTGAATCCAAGTGAGTGGCTGCGAATAATCTTGATACTTACGTAGATCATCAATCAATCTTTCTTGGTCAGCTTTGGACTCAGCCTTCATTGCAGTACCGTTTAATGATGTGCCGCCGCTAGGACCAGCAATAGAACCAAACTTTTCACGAGCTTCGCCGATGATGCCCTTTAGAACTGCTAGTGTGTAGTCGCCGATCCAAACACCAGCACCCGGGTCTTGTATCAATTCAATTTCAGGACGTTGAATATCTGCCCAAATGAGAATACGCTCTCCTGAACCCTTGAAGTCTCTTACGACTCTCAAGACTTTAGTTACAGGGTTAAATGTGAAGGTAACATATCCACCGAACATTCTAGCTGCTAGTTCTACGTAACCAGCATAGAAGTCATATGTAGCTAGACCGCCGGTGTAGTTATAGTTTAGTAAGTATGTGTTGAGAATGGCGCTTGAGAACGGGTCAAACGATGTTGAACTCGGGCCTGTTTCAAGACCGACTGTTCTACGAAACAATGCACGAACGTTGATGAATTCACTGGGAAGAGTGTAGGTATCAACGTTCTTCTCCACTCTCATAAGAGTGTAGCTTTCTACCGTTGCGTTCTGCGCTCTTTGTCTATACAGCTTAATTGCATAGTCGTATGCGGCTTCATAGTGATCTGGATCTAATTCAAGATCAACAATGTCTCCGCCTAAACGTAAGCGAAGGTTCTCAAAGAGAGCCTCTTTAAGTTGTGTTAAATTAGCGTTAGTTGGTGTTGCTAGTGGGTCTGCTGCCATAA
>Ga0315909_10002094_pt1 | contig 26123 bp, 50 predicted proteins | sample LakEriMetagenome_11_FD_203527 | JGI IMG/M metagenome (GOLD analysis project Ga0315909, IMG submission 203527) | Freshwater fungal communities from buoy surface, Lake Erie, Ohio, United States - Buoy 2 MA125 | ecosystem: Environmental > Aquatic > Freshwater > Lake | place: USA: Lake Erie, Ohio...
TTGCAATGATGATTTATGAAGAGCGTGTTGCAATACCTATGATTCCGCTATTGTTAGAAGAAATGTCAGAGTTAAAAATAATGAAGGGTAATCGTGTTGATCACCCTAGAAAAAAATCTAAAGACTTGGCAGATGCTGTGTGTGGCGCTGTCTTTGGTGCTATTTCTCACACACCAAAGGATACTAATCTTGAGATTGATATCCATACCTGGTCTTCCTCTACACGACTTGCAGAGAAGCAGAAGGCTATGGTAGAATTGGATAACAAGGAAATGCCTGAAGATGTCAGGGACTTTCTTGATAGATTAAACATAATATAAACTAAACAAGGAGAAAGATGAATTCATTTAAGAAGATCGCACTTGTTACGGCTGCAGCAGTAGCAAGCACATTCTTTGTTGCAGTTCCGCAGGCTCAAGCAGCAGTAACTAACGGATACGTACTATCCGATTCGTTGGCTGCAGGTGCTCGTGGAGTAACAGTATTGGCAGACACAACCAAGGCAGAGGCTGGAGTTAACGCAGTACTTGCTTTAACAACTAGCGAGTCTTTGGCTGCTACAGCAGACGACAACCTCTCACTAGAGATTTCTGGTCCTGCAACATTTACTGATTACACAGCAGCAGGATCAAACCCTACAGGGGTAACGCTTACCAATTTAGGTAAAACATTTACATTTACAGCAACAACTTCAACAGCAGTTGTATTGCCTACAAATGTTAAGTTAACTGTTAACGGTGCAGGCACTGTAACAGTAACTCAAAAGAAGAAGGTTGGATCAACCACTTCTACAGTTGATATCAAAACAATTTATGCTGGAACTGTTGCAAAAACAGATATTCTTTCTGTAGCAAACAGTTTTGGACGTGTTCAAGATACATCAACACAAGGAACTCTCGCTTCTAGCGTAGATGTTACTGGATCAACAACAGTTGTTAATGGTGGAACAGGATATGTAAACGTTCTTGCAAAAGACGCATATGATGCTACCCTCTCAACAAATGGTGTCCTACAAGCATCTGTTACAGGTGGAGCAATTGTTGCATGGGACGGTGCTCCAAGCACTCAAGTTTCATTTGCTGCAAAGACTGGTGTAGGTGGAGTTCTTCATATTAAGCAGGGTACTGCTAATGAGAACAAGCCAGTAGCAACAACAATTACAGTTTCATTCAATGGAACAGTATTGACAACTAAGTCAATTACATTTACTGGACAGGCTGCATCTATTGTAGTTTCAGGTGAAGACATTGCACAAGCAGGCGGAACACGCACAGGAACCTATGACTTTGTAGTCAAGGATGCTGCTGGCAATCAACTAGCATCAATCACTCCAACTGCTGATACTGCAAAATATGACGCACAAGTAACTGCTGTTTCTGTTGCTGGAGCATCATCTGCTACAGCAGTACAAACTGGTGGATGGACATGTGCTGCTACATCAGGATCAACAAAGGTACGCATTAAGCATACTCTTGCAGATCTTTCAGTCATCTACTCAAATGAGTTTGATGCACGTTGTGGTCAAGGTGTTAATAAGTACACAGCAAAGTTTGATAAGGAATCATACCTTCCAGGCGAAATTGCAAAATTAACTGTATCAGCAACTGACGTTTCAGGCGCTAAGGTACATGATGCAGCAACTCTTGGAACTGGAGTAGCAATCTCTGCTGGTGGAATGACACTAGTTGGAACAGCAACTTCAACAGATACATTTGCAAACGGATCAAAGACTTATCAGTTTACCGTTGGTAATAATGCTGGAGCATTCAATGCAGTAGTTGATCTACCTGCATATGTTTCAACAGATTCTGCTAAGGTAGTTTCATACAAGGTGGCAGAATCAACTGCTACTGTATCTAATGCTGAAATCCTAAAGATGATCGTTGCACTTATTGCAACAATCAACAAGCAAATTACAGCACTACAGAAGTTGCTTCTAAAGAAGTAAATTCTTAATAAATTAGGGGGCAGATTAATTTCTGCCCTCTTTTTTATTACACTTTTGTTGTTTAATTAAATAAAAAATGATATAATTAACCATATAATTAAACATAGGAGTTAGCCCCCAAATTGAATAACCTAAAGCGCAAACTATTAATAGGCTTTGGGGTTGGGCTATGTGTAACAGTTTTTGGAATTATGGCTCCAGATCATGCTGGCGCTACAGAAAATCAAGAACAAGTTGTTGTTAGCCCTGCTCAACAAGCAGTTAACTCTGCCCTTGCTACTGCTACAACAGAGGTTCAACAGGCCACTACAGCCACAAACAATGCCATAACAGAGATAACACAAGCACAAACAGAATATTCTCAAGCCCAAGGTATCACTGCGGAGGTAGCATCAAAAATATCTTTGGCTAATGCAGAAATAAATAATGTTCAAACCGCTATTAATACTATTAGCAATGTTGATTTATCTGTTACATCAATAGATCAAAGTTCTCAGGTGGTTCAAGATGCAAAGGCTACAGTAACTGTTGCAACAACCGCTATAAATAACATAGGAACACAAATAACAGAGGCTCAGACAGCAATATCTGAAGCAGTTGCTGCAAAAACAGAAGCATCTACAGCACAGGCAACTGCTCAAACAGAATTAACTCAAGCAAACCTTGCTATTGATGCTGCTCAAACTGCAGTAAACAACTTACAAGCAACAATTGGAACAACTACAAATGTTTTGGCTGGAGTAGATGACGCTGGAGTAAGAATGAGTTTACCTTTTGGAATGCAAATGGGCGGAACAGTTTATAATGATGTTTATGTAGGATCAAATGCAACAATAACATTTGGTGTAGATCAAGGGTGGGTTTATTATCAAACTCCAGATGCCCCATCAGTTTCTATTGCTGGATGGGACTGGACAACCTGGAGCACAGGAACTGGAATTACATATTCAACTACTGGAACAAGTCTGGACATTGCTTGGGACTTAAGGCCTTATCCACAACAAGATGCTTCTACTCAAATGGTTCAAATAAGATTTAACGCTGATGTTAATCCAAATGATGGAGCATGGATGGCAAACGTAACTGCAGTTGGACCAATACCAGGTGGAGCAAGATTTAATTACAGAGAAACAACAAATGGTGCTGTTACAGAAATTACTGATACAAATACTGGTACTGGATTTGCGGGACAAATAAGTCAAGGTACATCATTTACTCCATATGTAGATCCAAATACTTCAACAGTTCAAGCAGCAGTAGATGCAGCAAATGCAACTATTACACAACTTAACCAAAGTCTTTCTCCAGTTGTTGCACAAAACACAACAAATACTTCTAATATAAATGCAATTAATACAACATCTTTAACCAATACCGTAAACTCAGCGGTATCAACAAAGACTTCTTTGCAATCAACATTAAACACTAAAGCAGGTCAATTAACATCTGCCATCAATAATAACATTCCTACTCCCGCTCCAGTACTTGCGGAACCAATTATTGAAGGAACCACAGTAACTATTGCTCCAGAGTTACCTCAAGGGTACACAGCAAATACTTGGTATTATCAAGTAGTAACAGATGATCCTAATGCAGAGAATCCATATGAAGGTGGAACATATAATACAGATGGTGCTCCAGAGTCTATTGAGTTAACTGGTTTAACAGAAGGTGCTACTTATACTATTAGAGTTGCTAACTGGTCAGGTCCTGTAAGTCAGTATACTGAGACTGTTATTTCTATACCCGCTTCACAAAGTTCTAACTTAACTGGTGGAGGAGTATCAGAGCCTCCTGCCATTGAGCCACCAGCAGAAGAGCCACCAGCAGAAGAGCCACCAGCAGAAGAGCCACCAGCAGAAGAGCCACCAGCAGAAGAGCCACCAGCAGAAGAGCCACCAGCAGAAGAGCCACCTGCTGAGGAAGCACCTGCTGAGGAACCACCTGCTGAGGAACCACCTGCTGAGGAACCACCTGCTGAGGAAGCACCATTAACTGTTGAAGAAGTAGTTGAATTAATAGAAGATTTGATTGGTAGTGGAGAAATTACTGCAGCAGATGCAGAAGCAGTTTTGGATGCACTTGCAGCAGATGGTGAAATTTCAGTATCAGAAGTAAATAATCTTTCTGAAGCCCTCACTGAAGATGGAACTTTTACACTTGCAGAAAAAGAATTGGTTGCAGATGCACTTGTTCAGTCAGCAGATGGTGAGCCTGTTACTGCTGCAAATATTGAGGCAGCGGGACTTGAATATCGTGATCTTCCACCACAGATTCCAGTAGAAGTAAGAGAAGATGCAAATGGTAATCCAGTAGTCATTACTGCTGAAGTTGCTTCATCCCTTCTAACTCTAGAATCTCCCGCTGCTTTGGTAGGAGCAATTGCTGGATGTTTTAACCCAGATGAGGCTATTGAAGGTTTAACAGAAGAACAAAAATGTGAGGTATTATTAGCACTTGCAAGCATTGGCGCTGATATGTCACCGCAAGAACGACAAACGGCTAAAGAAGTCCTTGTAGCAGCAGTGCTAGTTGGACAGGTCATAGTTGGTAGTGCAATGATAAGGAGAAGATAATGAACTGGTTAAAAAAGAGAATCATGGCGATTCTAAGTGAAAACTTTACATTTCTAGGCTTCTTTGTAGCGTGGGTAGTTTTAGAGGGTAGTGCAAAGACAGTAGTAGGATATGTAACTCTAGCATCAATTGCCATCTGGTTTATGACCATTGGCATTCGTGAAGACGAAGAGTAATAGTATAGTATAATGGAGGGTATGAAAACCCTTCGTAGCCTACTAGTTATATCACTATTAGCCCTATCCCTTACTGGATGTGCTAATAAGTATCGTTATGAGTGTCAAGATCCAGCAAACTGGAATAATGAATCATGTAATCCACCAACCTGTCTAGGGTATGGAGAGTGCGTAAACGATATTTATGGCTATGATCCAAGAGAGGTAGAAAAATGAAACAAAAATACACATCAGATGAATTAGACGCAAGATTAAAGTTTTTTCTTGGTCTAACACTAGGAACAATTTTACTATTTACAACTATGGGTATTTTATATGCCCTTGTTTTTGTAACACAGCCAATTGGTGCACAGTCAGAAAATGATAAGATGTTCTTCAATGTTTTGTCATCAGTTGCTACATTTATTACTGGAACATTGGCTGGTATTTTAATTGGTAGAGATGGTGCAAAAGATATTATGGCTGCACAAATTACCAACAAGGAAGTAGATGCTAAGAATACTCAAGCAGATAAAAAATTAGAAGCAGAAATTGATGCTACAGCAGCACGTTTAGCAGCAAAACCAGATGGACAAATGCCAGAAGAACAACCAGTTGATACAGATTGGGATAAATAAAAATGGCAGAACAGGGCACAGCAGAACGTTTAATTGAAGTTGCAAAGGCAGAAATCGGTGTTATTGAAGGACCTAAAGATAATGAAACAAAGTATGGCGCATATACAAAGGCTAACTTTCAACCGTGGTGTGGGTCATTTATAAACTGGTGTGCAAATGAAGCAGGAGTAAAAGTTCCTAATACTGTCTACACTCCAGGAGGAGCAGCAGCATTTAAAAAGGCTGGTCAATGGATTGATGTTGATATTGCAGATCCAGAGCCAGGAGATATAGCCTATTTTGATTTCCCATCAGATGGCGTTGACAGAATTTCTCACGTAGGAATTGTTATTAAAGATAATGAAGATGGAACTGTTTGGTGTATTGAAGGAAATACTTCTTCAAAGAAATCTGGAAGCCAAAGAAATGGTGGAGAGGTTTGCAAACAACTACGTGCTTATAAGAAAAATAAGGCTGGAGTTCTAATCTCAATAGTTGGTTTTGGTCGTCCAAAATATGGGGCAACTAAAGCAACAGAACCAGCACCCGCTAAAAAATCTCAAAATAAAGCAAAAACCTGCCCAACTTGCGGTCAAAATATAAAATAACACGCTTGACCCTTTAAAGTTTTGCTGGTATACTGAATATACCGCATTCTGGAGGGGTATTCTGATGACTTGTATTGCTGTAGTTAAACAAGACGATAAAATTTATATGGCAGGTGATCGTGGTGCCTCCGATGATGGAACTATTCTTGCTCTTGATGCTCCAAAAGTTTGGAAGATTGGTCCATATTTAATTGGTTATGCTGGGTCAATGGACGGAGAAAGAATTCGTTATAACTTTAAACCATCAGCGCCTAATATTAAAGACACAGATAAGTATATGCAAACTAAGTTTATTAAAGAACTTAGAGAATTTTATAATGAATTTTGGGTTGACACTTCTAAAGAAGGCGATCTTGGTTTAATAATTGCAGTTCGTGGAGAAATCTATGAACATAGTTCAGTAGATATGTCTTTATCTAAATATACATTGCCTTATCTTGCAATGGGTTCAGGTGCAGAATATGCGTATGGCGTTCTATATGCAACAGATAAACAAAAAAATGCTAGAAATCGTGTAATATCTGCTGTATCTGCAGCAATTAAATTTAATCCATCATGCATGGGTCCAGTTGACGTGGTAAGCCTTTAGGTATATCATTATTGTATGATCATTAATCAAAACAAAGATTTAGTTGTACCAGATAATACTATTGCTTTTTTCCCAGTTATTCCAGGAGATGGTTTTAGACAATTTGATATTAAAGATATTGATTTATTTTTAAAACCACTAAATACACATCATAAAAGAGAATGGTTTTCTTCAAATTTTTATAGATGTCTTCCTTTAGCAATAGGAAATATGCAAGGTTTTGTTTTTAGTCTACCATACTCTATTGATGTTTTATGGAATGGTGGAAATAATATAGAAGATCTTAAAATTAACTATTATGAAGATTTTGAAAAATATAAAAATTATAACTTTATTTATGGAACATCAGAATTTGGGCATGGAATATTAACAATTCATTTTCCAATAACACTAAAAACACCGCCAGGAATTAATTTAATGACAATAGCACCACCAAATTTTCCAACCCCTGGATTAAGTCCAATGACTGGTGTAGTAGAATCTGATAATCTTAGATTTTCTTTTACATTAAATATTAAAATTGATATTCCAAATACTGTAATTCATATAAAGCCAAATACACCTTTGGTTGGTTTAATCCCAATACCAAGATATTTTTGTGATTCTTTTGAGTTAAAAGATGCATATAAAATATTTGATAAAAATATTGTTGATAATGAGATTAATGTAACTGATAAACATGCAAAATTAAGAGATGAAGCAAATAAAAAAAATATAAAAGGTGATGGGTCATACTATGCTGGTAAAGATATACTAGGAAATAAATTTAAAGATCATCAACTTCCTAAAAAAAATAATAGTTGACTATTAAGTAGATAAGGTGTACAATTATAATATGGAAGAATTTGAAAAAATCTTAAAAGATATTCAAAGTAAAGAGTCAGATGACAAAGAGTTTGAAATCTGGATTAATAACGGTATTGAACGGGGATGGATAACAGAACCGTTCTGTAATACTCATGATGGAGATCCATTCATGACGGAAGAAGAACAAGAAGAGTGGGAAGCAGGAGGCGACCCATGCCAAGTAGTGTTCAAAATAAAAGAATAAAAAAGGGGTAATAATGAAAAAAGTAGCAGTGGGGATTGCAGTAGTATTAGGATTGACATTACTGTCTCCAGCAGTAGCAGAAACAAAACCATCAATTGCAATTATTGATACAGCAATTGATACAACATTGCCAGCGCTTCAAGGTAAAATTATTCATGAAGCATGCGTTATGCAGTCTAAGGGATGTCCAAATAAGCAAATGATTCAAGAAGGTCCTGGATCTGCATCTCTTCCAACAAGTCAACTATATGCTAATGGCTTTGATCATGGAACAATTATGGCTTTAATTGCAACACAGGTAAACCCAGATATTAATATTGTGTTTATTCGTATTGTTCCAATGGCTGCAAATGGAAGACAATCACAATACACAGAATCTTCTGTGCTAAGTGCATTAGAGTGGGTTGCACAAAATAAACAAAAGTTTAATATTATTGCAACATCTGCATCAATTGGTCATCATAATTTGCGTACTGGAGCAAACTATTGTCCAGTAAAGGCTAACTTACGAGATGGTATCGTTAAACTACAATCTTTAAATGTTGCAACTATTTTTGCAGCAGGAAATAACTATGATATTTCTAGAGTAGACTATCCAGCATGCATTACTGAATCTATTGCAGTTGGTTCTGCAACCAGAGAAGGTAGAATTGCATTGCATAGTAATGGTGGAAAAGAACTTGATTTCTATGCTCTAGGTTCTTTTGAGACAAATGTAAAAAATGCAGTAGGAACATCAGCAGCAACTGCTGCGCTTGCATCTTATTGGGTTAAGAACTATAAGGGAAGTTATTTATCAACATATGAATACCTTAAGTCTTTGTCAAAGCCAACAGAGAGCGAACAAATAAAGTCAAACAACTTTATTGATATACTAAAATAATAGGTTTTGGTCTGTAACTCAGTTGGTAGAGTGCCGAACTGTTAATTCGGATGTCGCAGGATCGTGCCCTGCCAGACCAGCAAATGCGGAAGTAACTCAATTGGTAGAGTTTCTGCCTTCCAAGCAGACTGTTGCGAGTTCAAGTCTCGTCTTCCGCTCCAAATTCTGATATAATATATATGTACTGCCTACTGGGGTACACTAACTTATTCGCTTGAAAGGGGAATAAAAATGGTAACAAACCTAACTATGGATCTATTCAATGATCCTTTTTTTATTGGCTGGAATAGAGAGTTATCCAGACTTAATAATGCACATAGAACAAACTCTCAATCCTATCCTCCATATGATCTTCTTAAACTAGATGAAGATACATATAAACTATCTCTTGCAGTAGCAGGGTTTTCAAAAGACGACATTGATGTATCTGTTGATAATGGATCTCTTGTTATTAAGGGAGAACTTGTAGAGGTAACAGATGCTGAAGTTGTTCATAAGGGAATTGCTGGTCGTAAATTTACCCGCACATTTGCTCTTGGTGAATACATGGAGGTTACTGGTGCTGAACTTAAGGACGGTATGCTAACAATTCACATTGATAGAATCGTTCCAGAAGAAAAGAAACCAAAGTCTATCAAGATCAAGTAGTATAATATAGATAGTCCCTACACAGGACCTTGGGATGGAGTAGTTACCCTTCTATATATTCCCTGGCCTAAGTGCTTGGAATACCTGTGTAGGGCTTATACACACTGATATAATTATGGTTAATGACTGACAAAGAGTTAGACCATTATAATAAGCAAGAGTATAAAAAGAGGCTTGCAAAAATTAAAGAAGACTCTGGGTGTATAGATTGTGGAATTAACAATCATATTATATTAGATTTTGATCACATAAGAGATAAAAAATATAACATTTCAAGAATGATTCATGATGGATTTTCATGGAAAGCAATTAAAAAAGAAATAGAAAAATGTGAAGTTGTGTGTGCTAATTGTCATAGAATGAGAACGTACCACAGGTTGACACATACAGTAGCCTAATGATATACTTAATAGATAGTTATTAATTGGAGAGATATGCCAGTATACGATTATAAATGCACAACATGTTCTTCTACTCTTGAATTTAAACGAGAGTTTGGTGAAGATAGAGAACCATCATGTTGTGGTGCAACAATGCAAAGACAATGGTCGTCGCCTGGAGTTATGTTTAATGCCCCAGGATTTTATTCTACTGATAATAGAAAGTAGCGGTATACTATGAATACAATGATTGCAGAAGAAGTTATAAATAAAGAATGGGTTCTTGGCCCAATGGATCGTTGTGATTCTTGTGCTGCAGAAGCCCTTGTAAAGATAACTGGACTAACTGGAGATCTAATGTTTTGCGGTCATCACTATAATAAAATTATTGATAATCCAGAAGGCTATGCAAAAATGATGTCATTTATGCTTACTATAATTGACGAACGTGAAAAACTAATTGAAAACAAAGCGAAAGGTAAAGACTACTAATGTATGAGTATTTTGTTAAAGAAGTAAAAAATGTTGTTGATGGAGATACAATTGATGTTATTATTGATTTAGGTTTTGATATTTTATTTGCATCTCGTGTGCGACTTGCTGGAATTGATACACCAGAATCAAGAACAACAGATAAAGCCGAAAAGGCTCTTGGCATTGAAGCCAAAGAATATTTAAAGAAACATCTTAAAGATGCTAAGTCTGTAGTTATTCGTACAGAAAAAATGGACTCATCTGAAAAATATGGTCGCATTCTTGGCTGGGTATATGTTAATGGAGACTCTGAGTCATTAAATAATAAGATGATTAATGATGGATATGCTTGGGGATATCTTGGTGATACAAAAATTAAAGACTTTGAAGCATTGAAAAAGGCTAGAGCAAAGTCTGGAAAATGAAAACAGTATTTTATTTTACAGCAGACTGGTGTGGACCATGCAAAAAGGTTCGCCCAATTGTTGAAGAATTAAATAGAGAGCGCTCAGATGTATCTTTTCAAATTATTGATGTTGATTTAGAAAAAGAATTAGTAAAAAACTTTGAAATAGCGTCTGTTCCAACTTTTATATTGTTTGAAAATGAAAAACAGATTGATCGTATAACTGGGGCACAAACAAGGGAAAAGTTAAATGATTTTATTAATGAAAAAAATATTCAAAAGGATGTTTAATCCAGATGGAAAAGATATGATTCCAAACGAAGAAGAGATAATGGACTATCTTATTTTAAATGGTGGTCTTGAAGTTGTTGGTATTGATTCAGAAAATCAATCTTTCCTTTATTCCTTTACTCCAAAAATAAAAGAGTTAATGCCAGATTTATACGAAGAACATATTAGGACTGTCAACAGTGATATTTTAGCGTTATGGGAAAAAGGGTATGTAAACATAGACTTTATGTCAGATGACCCAGTAATAACCATAACCAAGAAGTCATTAAATGATGAAGAACTGTCAAAATTAAGCAAGCAAGATCAATGGGCTATAGCAGAACTAAAACGCCTTATGCTTAAAAAAGAACTCTGATATAATCAGTATATAACCTAGGAGGTTTATTATGCCAGTAAGCGGAGGCGGAAAGCCAGCAGGAGGATATCGTGCAGGCAAAAAAGGTAGTTATGGCTGCGATGGATACCCAACAGTAAGTGCAGATGGAACAGTTCATGGATGTCACCCAACAAAGGCTCGTGCAGCAGCACAGGCTCGTGCTATCTGGGCAAGTACTGCTCGTAAATCAATTACATCAATAGAAAAATCAATGGTCACAGAAGGTGACTTTGTTATGTTTATTAATGAAGATGATGAAATTAAGGTTGGTCGTGTTGAATACGTAATGACAAATCCTGGTTTGCTTGGACTTGCTGGTTCTGAATACTCAATGGAATATGCAGAAGATGACAAGCCAGTTATTGTTCGCATGTATGAAGAAGAGGATGGTGCATGGGAAGAAGAAGAATGCGTTGTTTATCATCGCATGTCAGAAGTTGTTAAGATTGAATCATTGTCTGTATCTGTAGATTTAATTGTTGAAATGGGTTCAACTGATTCAGGAATTCCAGAAACAGATTCAGAAACATTAATGGCAATGTACGATGCACAGATGGGCAAAGCAGAAAAGCCTAATTACGAAGATGTTATTAAGCCAAGACGTGGTGGAAGTGATCCATCAAATCCAAAACTTTATGCAAGGGTTGTTCAAGCAGCAAAAGATAAGTTTGATGTTTATCCATCTGCGTATGCTAATGCCTGGGTAGTTGCTGAGTATAAGCGTCGTGGTGGTACATACAAGTCTGAAACAAAAACAACTAAGACAATTTGGGATGGAAGCATGCTTGATCCAAGAGGGTTTACAAAGTAATGGCTAAAAGATCTTCTGCTTCTTATTATTCAAACCAGGCTTTTAATCCAATGCAAATTAAAAATGGAAGAATTGTTCGTTTAAGAAAAGACGGATCCATTAAAGCAGATCTTGGTCCATATTTAAATAAGTCACAGAAAAAGACTGTCAATGGCTGAAACATATTCTCCAAATAGTGGTATGAAGGCTGCAGCACGTCGTGCCTTAAGATGGAAAGAAGAAGGCAAGGCTACTGGTGCTGGAACTCCTGTTGGTTGGGGAAGGGCTACAGATATAGTAAATGGCGCATCTATGTCTCTTGATACTGTTAAAAGAATGTACTCTTTCTTTTCACGTCATGAAGTAGATAAAAAAGGAAAAGACTTTTATAACACAAGCAATCCATCTAATGGAAGAATTATGTGGGATGCTTGGGGTGGTGACGCAGGGTTCTCATGGAGTCGTGCAATAGTTAACAGAGAAAAAAATAAAGCAGAAAAAGCATGGGTAGGAAGCGCATTTAGTTTCAGAAAGGGGTAGGGGACAGTGGAAGATTTAACAATAGAAGAAGTTAAGCAATTAGTTAATTTCTATAAGCAAAAGTCATCAGATCTAGAGTTTCAGGTTCTTCAATTACAGATTAAGTTAAATAAACTTATTTCTCTTTATGCACCAACAACTCAAGCAACAAAAACAGTTGTTGATAAAAAAGAAAAATCTTAATAATTAGGAAAGCATGGAATATTTATTAGTTGTTGTGTTGACAACTGCTTCTACATGGTTTATACTTAAGATATCAAGCAAAAAGGGTATGAAGATTTTTAAAAAAATAGTATATAGGCAAAGCCATATATATGAAATGGTTAAAGATGTTATACCTAAAGAAATGTTTGAAAAGCCTAAAATGATTAGACAGTCACAAAAGCATATTCAAAAAAATATGTTAAAGGTTGTTATCACAGAAGGTAAAGCATATTGGACAGTAGACAATGTTTTTTATACTGCTAATGCCATAAATGGCAGGGTAGATGAAAGCACTATTGAGCCATTAGACATACATAATATGTCAAAGAAAGAATTAACAAAGATGATGGACATCTTAGATGATTTAAGAAAAGGGATGCAATAAAATGATTGTGGCAGTGCAGGGGACATCTGAGTTTAACGACTACAATATATTTCTTCGTGCCATGAGTGTTGCCTTGTCTGGAATGAAACAGGATGATAAAGAATTTATTATTTATTCTGTAGGCCCAGCAAAAATTAATAACTTTGTTTCAGAGTTTTCTAATTTATCTGAGCGTGGTATGAAGGCTAGAGGAAAAAAAATTAAATTTTATAATACAGCACCTTCGTGGCTTGATACAAATATGGATCAGGTAAACTATTTTGCTTTTTTAAGTAAGCCAAATGAATCAAAGTCTAGACTAGTTTCTAGTGCTGAATCAAAAAATATTGAAGTGGGGATTTTTAGGTACTAATATGCCAGAACTTAATGCAAACATTCCGCCTATTGAGTGTTACGTTAGAGGAAACTTTTTACGTAATCAAGAAGATAGCCATGATAAGTATTTTCCTTGTGTAATATTTGGAGTTTCAACTATTCAAAATAGAAGCCCACTGTTTCATTTTTTAATGGAAGATGGTGGCATCTGGTGGAGAATGCCAATCAATGCCTTTTGTACAAAACCAGGGGTTCCTGAAGAAGATATTCACAACTTAGTTTTATGGAATTCTTTTAGTCCTTATGTTTCAGTAACAAAATTTGCTAATCTTGCAAACATGAAGATGTCATACATTGATCGTACTAAAACAAAGATTAATGGAAAGTATTTATTTACCTTGGATTGGCATAATCCTGAGTCTAACATTCTTGATCATGGATATTCAGAAAGTCCTGGTCAACACAAGTGTGGTCATGTTATTGTAAGAGATGATGGAAACTTTGCAGTACAGCCTAACAATAGAGTGTTATTGTTTGAGCCTTCCTTCACAACTAAATATGGAAAAATGGTAATTGATAGATTAATCAATGAGCGTCAGTGGGACGTTGAAGATAGTCCAAAGTGGACTTTAGAAGATAGCAATAGATATCACTATGATATCGGACTAGGGGAGCAAAAATGATTATTAGAAGTTTAAATACAATGGATAAAATTGTAAACAAAAACAATAATCTTATTTGGGATGGCTGGGATGTTGTTGATTTAAAAGAATCAGACATGGCAAAAACATCGGTAAATGGAATTAGAGTAAAAGACAAGTGGTACTTACATAAAATATACAAGCCAGGTCGCAATGGTTGGGATATTCCAAATAAGTATAGGGAGTAACCTTGAAGCAGCATTTATGGAAAGATGAGGCTGCTTGTTTAGGTCTTGAAACAAATTTATACTTTGATAAGTATGAGGATGAAGAGGGAATTAGACAAAACGTTGATGCACTTTGTAGACAGTGCCCCGTTAAAAAAACATGTTTTGCTAACGGAGTATCTGGAAAAGAGTGGGGAGTTTGGGGAGGTGTTTACCTTGAAACTGGAGAAATTTCAAGAGAATTTAATAAACATAAATCTAAACAAGACTGGTCAAACACTTGGCAGTCTCTAACAATGGAATGATATGTATACAAACGAGATGCGTAGAGCAGTTCATTCAATACAAGTACCTAAAAATTTTAGCGTTGACATAATAGATAATGATCATTTTTTAACTATTAAGTTAGACGAATATAAGTTTTTAAATATGGTACATGATGAAAAAATAGCAGCACTACAATATGTAGTAAAGTTAAAAAATGCATTAGAAAGTAATGGAGCAGTAGTATTAGTAACCAGAGAGGCAATAAAATGATTAAAAATGTTATAAATTATTTTATTTGTAAAATTAAAGAACATAATTTGGTTGATGCTGGATCGTGTCCATTTACTGGCAAAAACTATATAGCATGTTTAAGATGTGGAGGATTACAAACAAAATGAAAAAAGGAATAGTAGTCTTGATCGTGGCTGGAATATCTATGCTTGTTGCACTTAGTTTATTTTTTGCCTCAAACCTTAGCAAACTGGCTGATTTAGACGTATTTGATATTGAAGATGACGACTTTTAATATAGAGATTGGTATAGTACAATAGATAGTATGGAAACTATGGTTTTAATATTTTTGGGTACCCTGGCTTTATCCTTTGCAATAGCCTATCTGTCTATATTTTCTAAACTTAAAAAAACACAATTTTTATTAGCAGAGTTATACTTAAAAAACTCTGCACTTGAAGAGTTGTTTTTAAAAACAAAACTAAATGATAATGACTCTGTAGAAGACATTCATAAAGAAAATTTTATAAAGTTTTTATCTGATTCAAGAGATTGGGCATTTGAATATATAGAAACATCACAAAAAGTAATAAAGGAAGTTTCCAAAGAACTAAGCAATAAAGGACTAAACAACTATTCAGAAAAACTTATGGCATTGCTTCCAGATGCAGAGATTAAAGGTTAAACAATGAAAGAAATATTTTTCTCTATACTAACAGGTTTTGGATGCGGTGTTGTGTTCGCAGCATTCAAATTGCCAGTTCCAGCACCACCAGTTTTTGCGGGAGTCGCAGGAATTATTGGTCTATGGATTGGCTTTACAACAATAACACGAATTATATCCTAGGAGGAATAATGAATAACATACTAAACGAAAAAACAAAAGCAATGCTAGCATCATACGGACGATCAGTTCTTGGTTCAGTAATTGCACTTTACATGGCTGGCGTAACAGATCCTAAAGATCTTTGGGCTGCACTAGTTGCTGCACTTGCACCAGTTGCATTGAGAGCACTCAACCCTAATGACAAGGCGTTTGGCGTACTGCCAGATACTGGTGCTGTTTCAGATGCACTTAGCAAGATTGTACCTGCTAAGAAGGCTCCAGCAAAGAAGAAGGCTGCTGCTAAAAAGAAGTAGTTAGTTAATTAGGAAGGGCGAATTTACTAAAAATAAGTTCGCCTTTCTTAATTTTTATAATGGGGATATATGGACTTTGTATACATATGTAAAGACGGAGATAATGATGAGTTAAAGTACTCAATTAGATCTGTTGTTGCAAGTTTCCCTGAAGCAAATATCTGGGTTGTTGGTGGAAAACCAGAGTGGTATGTTGGAAACTACATAAAAGTTCCTCAAAACCTAACAAAATATAAGAATGCATTTTATAATTTAAAAAGCATTACAGAGTCAAATGAAATATCTGAATCATTTGTTTTAATGAATGATGATTTTTATATTATAAAAAAGATAAACAATATAGATAACTATCATGGTGGATCTCTTTTAGAAAAAATAAATCTATATCAAAAAATAAATTCAAATTCTGGGTATACAAGAAAACTTTTAGCAACATATAAGAAAGTTATTTCTTTAGGAATTGAAGATGCTTTAGACTATGAACTGCATGTTCCAATGATAATGGAAAAAGAAAAACTAAAAGAAGTGTTAAAAAACCAAGACCAATTTTTATGGAGATCCGTTTATGGAAACCTGTTTAATGTTGGAGGAAAAGAAATGGAAGATGTAAAAGTCTATACAAAAGGTCCATTAGTTTTAAAGTCATACAACCTGAAAAAAGAAGATCATATATATCTTTCTAGTGCAGATACATCATTTGATTTAATCTTAAACAGTATACTTAAGAAACAATTTACATCAAAAACTAAATATGAGAAATAATCTCTAAGTATTTATCAACAAGATTTTCTGGATTAAAGTTATCATTGCCTATTTGATAGGCCTTTTCTTTGTATTCATTTTTATTTTTATTGTTTACATACTCGTCAATCTGATTTGCTAGTTTTTCTTTGTTTGCTTCAAACAATTCAATCCTAACCTTTGTTCTAAATAAACTAATTAATGATGTTTCAACTAACCATTCTTTTGGTAAAATATAATTATTAGGAGATATATCAGTCATGAAAACTGGAAGGGCACTCATAAGAGCCTCATTCATAGGCAAACAAAGACCTGCATAACGTCTAGGAAGCACCATAGCGTCAAACCCACTATACATATCTTCTCTATTGTCAGGATTTCCTATTTCAATAGTAAGTCTTGAATCTTTTACGTCTGTCTCTATTTCACTCTGGCTTCTTATAACTAATTCATAATCTGCCTTAGAATATTTAAGCATTTCAAGCACAGTATCTGTACCATTTCTATCCTTTGCTGCTTTCTTTCCAGCAATATGAAGTATTCTATTATGATCTTTAGACATGTTTATTTCTTTAGCCCCTGAAAAAATTGATGGATTTGTTGGTGGTGGTAAATGAATTACATTTGATTGTTTACCAAAAAGTTTTTTAACATGATCAATATGCCAAACGCTTGGAGATAGAAGAACATCTGGAAGGGCAAGGTTTGGTGCTGCAAGATTACCAAAAAGTTCATAATTATACTGAAGGATGGTTTTTACTCCATACCTTTTAGCATATTTTACAAAGTTTTGATCATAAAATGTTTCACAACTAATAACAATATCAACTTCTCTTAAAAATAATTTTATTTGTTGTAGGGTTGGAAATCCAGTTGACTTTATACAGTCATAATCTTTATACCATTCTGGGTGTTGTTTATTTTTATTAAAAGGTGTTGAATCTATTAGCAATATCTTTGTTGGTTTTAACATATCAACAAGTTCTTTTGTTTGATTTCCAAGTCCAGTATTGTCGGATCTAGCAATAATTCCTAGTCTCATTTTTTATTAAACCAAACATCATCATCTGAAGTATATTTTCTTCCACCTTCACGACCATCTAAGTGGTAAGATCGTTTAATGTTTCCTTCTGGATGATATATCCAAAGTTTGTGTTTATTCCATCCATCTTTATTAAAATTATCATAGGGAGAAATTTCATCCTGTATTCTTCCATGAGTTTTATCTTCAATAAAAGTTTTATCTTCCAGTGGTGGGAGAATTACTTCTCTGTAGTATGAAACCTTACTAAGGTGTGGTCTTTGGCTCCACTGAGATGTTCTCATAAAAATATCTTCAAGACCAAACATTAAGTGGTTATGCGACTCTGGTATAAACGCTTCATGATGAAAACGAATTGTATTTGCTTTTTCATTCCCAATCATGTCAAAACATTTTTGCCAATCAATTTCTACGTCTGGAGTGAGTGGTGCATCACCTTCAACATAAAGTAATGCAGATGTTTGGATATCATCAATAGTCTTACGCATCATTGTGGTTTGGTGACTATGGTTATCAAATACTACTGGAAGTACATTTTTATATTCATGCAAACATTTCCAAAGAATTCTATTTTTATATTCATTATAGTCTGTTTCACGATCCATTTGTTCTTGTCGTAATCCGTCAATTTGCATAATGATTTCATTTTTTGGAAAGTGAACCCTAATAGATTTAATAGTCTCATCAATAATATATGTTTGTGGATGACTTGGCAAAACGGATGTTGCTAAAATAATTGTTACATCATTTTTATTCATTAATCTGCCTCATTAGTTTTATTCCAAGATCTCTTTTATATTTCATCCACCAGCATACCACCTTATGCATATTGTGAGGGTACTGATTTAATAGTTCAGGAACCAAGAAACGTAAATCAGCCCAATTAGAAACAAGGCTTACAGGCATTTCATTTCCAAATATAATATTATAAAAATCAATAGAGTCACCCTTTGAATTAATTTTATCTCCAATGGGAAGGCACAACATTTCTATAGCCTCAAAAAATCTGAACGTATCTATTGTTACCGCACCAGAAGGGGCTGGAGCAATCCTAGCGCTAGCAAGGTTACGATAGTAGTCTATTGGTTGATCGCCCTGTGCAAAGCCTTCTGTAGGCTTATAAAGGGTATTTGGCATTGTTTGTATAGCCTTTGACAACTGCTGTCTTCTTGAATGTGTTATTTGACCACCAAAATATAAATCATAATTCTTAATAGGATAATCTGGAATAAACTTCTTTAAATGTTGGGGGACTCCAATAGGTAGTTTATTATATTGTTTATTATTTTCATTAAAATATTGAACCCATATTTCAGCATTAGGGTGATTGATTTTACTTATATCAAACTTACTTTCTTCATCACCAGTAATAAAAAGAACAACCCTTGAAAGGTTTTGTATTTCTTTATTGACATTTTCTTCATAGCCAAGGTTTTGAGGTCCAGGAACTACAACAAAGCCACGATCTTTTCTAGGAATAGATGTTGCTTTTATCTGATCTATTTCATACTTGTCAAATACTTCTTTTAATAAACCATAATCCCATTTGTCAGAAGCACAATCTTCTTGATTAAAAGAGTATAGGTATGCATTTATCAACTTAATAATCTCCAAAGTTTTTCTTCTACAATAAGTTTTTCAATAAGATTATCATCTATTTGAGATTTATATTTTCTAACAGCATTTATTTTATTCTTAGTAAAATTTATTTTAATTTCTTCTATTTTATTTTTTGATTTAAACTTATTTATTCTATTTTCATAAAGTTCAGGATATAAGATTCTATATGGAAGTTCAGCATATATAAAATATTTTTTATTATATAAATCCATTATTTCAAAAAGTTTATCAGACAAAAATATATGATCTGGATGATGAATTCCTAATGGAATATATATGTTATCAAAATTATTAATTGTTGATTTTATCCAAGCAACCAGTAGGTGCTCGTCTTGTTTTCCATAAACATCATCTAATAAATCATTATTAATTATTTTTGCACCAACAAGTTCACAGGCTTCTTGGTGTTCTTTTCTTAATATTGTATGTTTTTTATATCCAGCAGTATCTGTTGGCACACCAGCAAATGCAGAGGCTATAGTAAAAGAGTTATCATTAATAATATAGTCACCTAAAGAAAATATTGCATCGTCAGTATGTGGAGAAAAGATCAAATTATTCATAAAACAAATGAACCTCATGTTGATAGTCAAGCAAGGTTTCTTTATACCCCAACGCTTTAATCCAATATCTTACCTCAGACAAATACTCACCAAACTGGTGAAACATAAACTCTGGGTGCCCAGATAGCCAAATCTTTGGCTTGTGTTCTCTAAGAACTCTTTCAGAACCTTTAAGAACTTTCCATTCGCTACCCTCTACATCAATAGATATTGCTGTTGGGGCTTCTAGTTCATGAACATAAACAAGACTATCTATTGTTATCTGACCGTAGTTATCTCCTTCAAGATATAACTCTTTAAATCCATGTGCCTTGTTTAGATTTTCGTTTGATACTGGTGGAAAGCCATTATGAAATATCTCTGCTTTATCGTTATTTATATCAGAAGCAAATGCTGCAATGGTTGCTATAGGTGGTTCAAGTTTATTTGCAGACCAGAGTACTGGGTAGTGCGACCAGACTTGCGGATTTGGCTCAAATAGAACTACTTTTGCTCCCCACATCTGACATAGGGCAGGGAACTCTCCTTCTTCTGCTCCAACATAATAAACAACATCTCCTTTACCAATGTTATCAGCCATAGATTTAGTTCGTATCTTTTCCCAACCTTCTGGCTCATACCACTCTGATCTATCTGCACGATGCTGTGGCAGGACTATTTTAAACTCTCCATTAATAACTACTTCAACCATCTCTGTCATTTTTTATCCATATAAAAATCAACTATTTCTTTCATTGTATCTTTCATGGTATGTTCTGGCTTCCATCCAGTTTTTTCTTGCAGCAATGATGAGTTCATAAATTGTTTTTTAATTTCAAACCCATCGCTTGCAACTATCTCATGCCTAATCTTTTTACCGATAACATCCTGGACAATATTAAATACTTCAAGCGTAGAGTATCTTTCGCCAGATGATATATTAAATGATGGAATGTTATTAACTGTTTCCCCATATGCCAGTATGTTTGCATATGCTGATACAACATCCTTGACATTTATATATTCTCTAATATCTCTGCCAGCATTTCTTATTGTAAACAATACGTCATTCTTGTATGCCCTTACAATTCCAGGGATCAATCGTTGAATATTATTATCACCAGTTCCATATATATTACAAGCACGAGTAGTTATGATAGGCATCTTATATGTATTTCTGTATGAGTTACAAACAATATCTGTAATAGATTTAGATGCGTCATAAGGATAGATGCCATTTAGTATGTGATCTTCAAAGTATTCGTCATTAGTTAATTCGCCATATGCTTTATCGCTAGATGCAACAATAATTGACTTGCAGTTTCTGTAATCTCTTAATGATTCAAGTATGTTTAATGTTCCAACAACGTTTGTATAAAATGTATTATATGGATATTTAATTGAATCATAGGCTTGTGTCTGTGCTGCAAGATGAATAAAATAATCTGGTCTTGATTTTTCTATAAAAAAATCAACATCCATTTTATTATTAATGCTTCCGTATACCTTATTCACATCTTTAGAAAGTTCTGTACGGCTATGCTCATCTTTTAATAATACAAAAACATTCCATCCCAAAGAAAGATAGTAATTAGATAAATGAGAACCAAGTAATCCAGTTGCTCCAGTTATTGCTACACTCTTCATTGTATTCCCAACTCTCTCATTATTGCATCCCATCTATGAACATAGGTATGTTCTTTCTTTGTTCTTTCATGCCCAGCAAACCTAATCTTTTCTCTAGAAACACCATCAAAAAGATATTCATCTATCTTTGTTTTTAGATCAATAAAGTTTCCATGCTCATAAAAAACAATTTCTTTTCCATCATCAAAATAATCTTCAAGACCTTTAATGCGTGGGTAAATAGTAAAGCCACCACGACCAGTACTTTCAAATAATCTATCGCTAGTATAGTAAGGATAGTTAAAGTTAATGTTAAGGCTATCTCCAATTGCTACCTTGCTTTTTGCATACATACGATTTAATGCATCACCACGAACAGTTCCAGTATCTCCATCTCCACCAACATGAAGAAATCTTTTACCGTATGTTTTTCTTAAAAAGTCTATTAGTTCTGGGCGATACTTATGTTCATGATGATAGCCCCTGCTGCCAACAAAAATAACATCGTGCTCAAAGCCATGCTTATCATAGTCTGAATGCACATAACATTCTTTATCATAAACACCAGCAGGAATAAAGTGTCCTTTTACTTCTGTATTTTCATTAAACCAATCAGCCATTAACTTGTCAACTGTAAAAAAGTGACCAATTGTTTTATAAAAGTTATCATTTTCTAAATCTTTTTGTCGTTCAATACCAAACCATAAATCAAGATGATAAGTCATTGTTGGAATGCCAGCATCTTTTAATTTTATGAGTACTTCGTCCATAGGCATTGACCCTGGAGTATTCCATCTATGTGTATGAACCCAGATAAAAAGGTTTGATCGTAATGCCTGTTTTAATATTTGCTCGCTTGTTGCTTTCTTTTCCTGCATTTTTTCAACGGTATGTCCAAGAGACTCTAAAGACTTAGCATGATGATTCTCACTGCTATAAGGTACCTCAAAGTTACCAAGAAATACTATTTTAGCCAATGTTACCCCTTAGTAAATAATTCTTTTTGTAGCCCATTCCAATATAAATTGTAATAGTTTTGATCAAATGAAAATGTCTTTAAATGTTGAACTGTAGCACCAGTGTGAGCATACAGTGGAATTCCAGCCTTCTTTAACTTACGGAAAAACACAATGTCTTCGCTAATGTATTTATCTCCAAGACCTTCTTTTTCTGCAAACAAAGAATAGTCTGGCTCAACTGCTCTAATAGGATCAATAATTGATTTATGCATAAGAGTTAAACCAAAACCAGCAGAATCAACCTTTATAACTTGATTCTCTGGCAATGGATGAATAATTACCAACTCATGCTCATTGCTTCCTTGATTAAATACTGCTGGAAATGGTTGCATTAATGATCGTTCATTTTCTTTAGAAACAAAATAAACTCCAGTAACAACAGGTTTAGATAGTTTATCTGCTGTTTCCCAAATTGTTTTAAATACTGCTGGAGTTAAAACTATGTCTGAATCTACCCACAAAAGCCAGTCACTCTTAATGTTATCAGCCCAATTGTCAAACAATACCTGTCTTTGTCTTCCAATTTGATTTCCATTGACACGAAGTTTATTTACAAACTTTACATTTTCTTTGTCACAGGTCATAATTGTATTGATAAGTCCGTCTGCAAACCTACCCTCAACCATTCCATTGTCACACCACCCAATAGTGATAGTTTCTTTTTTACTATGAGCCATTGCTATCTTCCTTCCAAATATTTTTTAAACAGTTCCATAATTTCAACAGTATACTTATCATAGTTTATTTCAATAATAGCATTTGACTCATCAAGTTCATGGATAGTTAGTTCTTTTGCTATGTTAAAAAGAACATTCTTGATGCCTTCTTCAAGTTCTCCCATGTTAAACCTCGTTCTGCCCTCTAGCAATTGCAGCAGAAATTTCAAATGCTTTTTGAGTTCTACGAGACTTGTTTAATCCTTTTGCTTTCCAAAGTTGAGATGTTCCTTCAATATCAACGGCTATCTGATCTCTTATTTCTTTTACAGTAAAAACAATAAAGTCCCAAACCTGTTCTTTTTGTTTCTCTGTAAGTTCTTCTGTCCAGTTAGTCATCTTCATCCTCAAAATCTCTCAGGGCACTAGAGTTACTAAAGCAATTATTGCAATCGCCGTTAACTAACCTGCCACCACAGTAGTCACAAAACATACTTCTATAATACCAGATCGTACAGCAGGTAGGACTTGAACCTACGATAGCCGAATTATGAGTTCGGTGCCTTGACCAACTTGGCTACTGCTGCTTAAAAAGATTTATCCTCTTGCAACCTTGGCAGCAAGCAATCTCATACCAACAGCATTTTCAATGCTATCTTTAATTTCAATAGCCTCAATATCTTTTGCTATTTGCTCTCTTAGTTCTTTAAAATGCATTTCTAATGTTTTTTCCATATTACAAGTATACCCAACTTAAAGCGTTTTGTAAAGTTACAAAATATTAATGTCTAAAACTTTATCAACTGCATCATCTATCGTATTACTGATAGGACTAATAGACTTTGGCAAACCACCATTGTCCCAACCAGAAGGGCTTTCGTGTTCGCACATCTTGCTAATCTGCTCTCACATCTGGACTTTTTAAATAAAATATTAGCGTCATCTTTAATCCACAAGGGCAGTGAAGATTATAGTCTAACTCTTTATGGATTTCCATAGTGATCTTTGTACCACAGCCATCACAAATAAATTCATAGGTATGCATTACTTATCTTCTTTCTCCCAGACTATCCTACCATCTTTCCAGACAGGCCAATAGCCCAGCCCACGCCAATCCATACTCATGATCTTAGGTTCTTTCATTAGTCAACCTTATAAGTCATTACAAAATAGCATGCAACGTATCCCAAAATAAATGCTGGTATAAGAAATAATATATTAATCAATTTAGCCCCCTTGCCTATGTACTCAGTATATCAATTTTAAAGCGGTATGTCAAGATATAATAAACACATGGAAAGAACACTGCTATATCTCATATACTCTCCAACACTTAAATCATTTAAGATTGGTATAGCAAACCTATCTAATCGTAGATACTCTCAACACAGGGTAAAGGGTTGGATGTTAATCAAGTACTGGTATTTCCAGGATAGAGACTTAGCAAAAAATATAGAATCTGAGGTTTTAAAGATCCTTCGTAATAAGTTTCCAAAGGCTTACCTGACCAAAGAGGATATGCCACAACATGGCTATACTGAGGCTTTTAGTTCAGAAGCAATTTCATCCCGCAAAGTTATTAATATAATTAATAAGACTATTAGAACATCTCTTCCGAACATATAATACAAAACCTTTTATCTTTTTTACCTAAAGTAAAATGCAAGCCTAGCCTACACTTAATGTGTCTTTTCCATATCCACCAGATCATAGCGTGTGAGTTGGCCAATAGTACAGACATGTATTGCAGCAAGGTTTGGCGGTATCAAACTGAAACTCTGCATAATGAATAGAATCTTTACGATATAGATTAGCCTTATGGCTAGTAGTAACACGATGCAAGTGTTCCTTGTTCATCCAAAATGGAGTAAGGCTACCCCACCTATCACTAAATCTTTCTTTGAGGTCTTTAAGGTTTGATAAATTTCCCTCTGTTTTAATTCCACGGTAGTTAGCCTCAATAACCATCTGATCAATATACTTATCAAGATGGGCTTCAGACTTTCTCCACATAAGTACTGCTGGATGATTGCGCCATGCCCCAGACTCTGAAGCGCCAGATAATATTTTTAGGATTTGATAGCCCTCTAGAATTTGTTTGTTAAGGCGTTTATTATCTAGGGTTTGGGCTACTTGTTCGTAATCCGAAAATGGTAAGAAGGTTTGCATATATAAAGTTTAGCAAAATTTGGGCATAGAGTCAAGCGCCAAAATGGAATTAAAAGTTCGGCGCAAAATAGAAATATCAAACCACCCTATGCCCTAAAGGGCACTATCGGTTACATTCTTTCATATGCCTAGCCAATGAGTCGTGAGCAAAGATGCCCCATCTAAGTTCCCACTCTTTTTTGCAGGTAGGGCAAACAATAGTCCTATTCAAAGTCTACTTGTGATTCAAACATTTTAGTTGTACACCAAATATTACCATCTGACATGGTTTGATGAGTATTCCAAAAGAGAGGATCTTTGTGAGATAAACTACATTTCTTGCATTCGTTCTTAGTATCCATTTAAGCATTCATTTCTAGTATGGTAAAGCCTGGTTCGTATAATTGTCTTTTTGGTGGGGGCACAGATAAGTTGTCCACAACATCCACAGTTCATAGACCACTCACCAGCAAACCAGTCATATATAAAACCATTAGACCTACGTTCTTTCCTAGCCACAAAGTTGGCAAATGGATCTGGGATTTCCATGTTCATCATTCGTTTTTCATTTCAATAACACCCTTAGTATCAAGACATATTTTGCATATTTCAAAGAAGACAGGTTGTCCTGATATAGAGTCAACTATATAGTTGTAGTCACAGACGTGTGGGGTTTTACGCATCTCATTAAAATGCTTCCATGGATCTTTAAGAAAGTCATCAACATTGCTCATGTATCTATTATCTCAGATTTTGCGGGGGAAGTCAAGAAGAGCCTCATAACCCCTATAACAAATAACCCTATATACCAAACCTTGTTTTTAGGCTATCCAGATATGCCAGAAAGTCCAGATATAAAATTTGATACTATGTCCAATATCTCTGATCAGAAGGTTTGATATGGACAATATCCATCCAGGATGATGGTTTGATACCCTGCGATTATTTGAATTTTTTCTTAGAGTGGTGATTCTTAAGGTAATGACC
>Ga0315909_10002097_pt1 | contig 26092 bp, 31 predicted proteins | sample LakEriMetagenome_11_FD_203527 | JGI IMG/M metagenome (GOLD analysis project Ga0315909, IMG submission 203527) | Freshwater fungal communities from buoy surface, Lake Erie, Ohio, United States - Buoy 2 MA125 | ecosystem: Environmental > Aquatic > Freshwater > Lake | place: USA: Lake Erie, Ohio...
GTGGCAGTTTACGTCTGTAAATTTTGATTCAAACAACAATGTTGTTTTAACTAATTCACTTGGCGTTCCGCACTCGTATGCGGTTAATGATCAAATAGTTATAGAAAACAATGGTGCATATTTGCCTGGACTAAGCACATCTGGTGTTGTTACGCAAATCAACAATAATAATTTACAAATAGTCACAAGCATACAATATGATGCTTCTTTTGCCAATAGCACAGGAACGGTATATTTTCCTGCAACGGGAATATTCTATACAGGGGATACCTATTACAAAATGCGTAACATACCATACAGCATTGGTGGCGGTGTAAACAGCACCGATCTTGCATGGTGGCAAATAGAAGACCAAAACTTTAGCGACTTTTGGGTATCAAGCTATTACAGTATTGGCAGGCCAAATAAGGTTGATAAGCAGTTTAAGCAAATACGCAGGCCAACAACCATATATTATACAGGACAATTTATTCCTGAAACAAATATCAATGACCTGAACAATGTCCTTGACACAAGCTTTGAAACCTATGAAAGGGCTTATGGCTCAATTCAAAGGTTCTACAATATCGACAGGATGCTTGATTGCTATCAAGAATTAAAGGTCGGAAGAATACCTATTAGCCAACAGATATGGAAAGATGCAGGCGGATCGGCGGTTCCTGCTTTGAGCGACAATGTATTGAACAAGATTGTTTACTACAACGGAGAGTTTGGCATTGGCAAAAACCCTGAAAGCTTGGCTGTATATGGCTATCGCAGGTATTTCCTTGATGCTAATAGGGGTGTGTTCTTGAGATTAAGCAATGACGGTATTACGCCTATCAGTGAACATAACTTTAAGGCACACAATTTCTTTACGGATGAGTGTAAAACATTAACGGCATTAGGCGTTCCGTTCCACGTTTACACTGTATATGACCAAAAGTTCACCGAAGTGGTTGTGGCGTTTGAAGATGTTTTTGATAGAACAGAGCAAAAATATACTGGAAAGACATTAAGCTTCAACGAGGATGAAAACACTTGGGCTACATTCTATTCCTACAAGCCTGACTATATGGTAAGCAATGACACCGACATTATTACCTTTAATGCTGGAAGATTATGGAAGCACAATGAAAATACTGTTTACAACAATTTCTATGGGTTTCAGTATCCATCAAAGGTGCATTTTCCTGTAAATGGGCTTCCATCAAAAGAAAAGGTATTTCAGGCTATTAGCTTTGAGGATGCCGATCCTTGGGATGTTGTTGCAAGATGTCCTAATGGAATGCAAACATTTTTAAATGTTGCGGATTTTGATTTCGAGCAGATTCGCAATATGCAATATGCAGACTTTAAGAATGACATCAATACGCCAAATACTTGGAATCAAGCAAACTTTAATGCTCTTATTGACGGACAAAAGATGCAGGACTATGTGATGTTGGTGGAGCTTACAAGCAATCAGACGACATTTCAAAAGCTGTATGCAGTAAATGTATTGTGGACGCCTGTTGAAAGGTCAAACAAATAATAACTATATTTGCAAAAAATTAAGTAAATATGGGAATACGTTTGAAACCAGCGCTTGACAAGATAGTTATCAAGCCCGAAATAGTGGAAGAAAAGACTGTATCTGGCATTATTCTGACAGATGCGAGCAAGGCTGTGCCTACGCATGGAACAGTCATTGCCGTTGGAAGCGGAAAAGAAGACGAGCCAATGGAGCTAAAAGAAGGCGACAGGGTAATGTTTGCAAAATATACAGGAACTGAATGGGAAAATAACGGGGAAATTTATATATTTATGCGTCAATCAGATGTATTAACCGTATTTAATTAGATGGCCGAACTTATCAAATTTATACTTTCTACGGCAGGACTTGTGATGATATTGAATATCAGCAAGTTGTTTAAGCCATTGCGTGAAGCCATTAGCAAATGGGATGCTTCTTCAAATCAAAAGAAAAACATTTCCGATATGTTAGCCAATGGTGTTGACGAAGCATTTCCGGGATGGGTAAAAAAAGCTGTTGATAGTAAGGTTTACAAAAGCAAAAAAAATACTTTGTCGTGGTTTCTTAACAGTATATTTACTTGTAGTTTGTGCATGGGGGTATGGGCAGGAATGGCCATGTATTTCATTCAGTTTGTTCCCTATCACGAATTTATAGAGTATGCCTGTATTGGAAGCTGTTGCTCCCTTATTCTTGTTACGTTTTACCAGTTTTTAGAAAAGAAATAATATGCCACTTCCATTAGCACTAATACCATTGTTAGCCCAAACGGGCATGGGTGCATATCAGCTATACAAAGGTCAGTCTGCCGCAGACAAATTAAAAAGACCAGATTATCAGATACCTGATGAGATAAAGAACAAGCTCACGGAGGCTCAAAGCCGTGTTGTTCAGGGATTGCCTGACGCATCTAAAAAGCTGTTCATTGACAATATGCAGCGATCTATGGATACCGGTTTGCGTAATTTATCTTCTCGTCAAGCAGGTATTCAGGGATTGGGAAGTATCGTTGATAGAGGCGTTCAGGGTGGCAGGCAATTAGCCGGACAGGATGCAGCACAGCGTTTGCGTAGCGAAGAACAAATCAGGCGTGATACTGGTCAGGCTCAATCTGAAATGGCAGGATTTGAAAACAGGCAGTTTCAGGATCAGCTTCAGAAATACACACAAGAGGCACAAGCGGCACAGGCATTGACAGGCGCAGGTCTTCAAAACCTTGGTCGCGTTGCTCAAGGTGCTATTGGAGCTATTGGTCAGCAAAATTATCTCAATGTATTAAAAGATTATTACGATAAGTTGGCTAAATACAAAGGCGGAAACAATCAGGCATTGTTAAGTGCTGTTGGTGGATTGGCTCCTGCTGCAACTTCGACAACAGGCACTGCTGCGCCTTCGGTTGATTTTGCAAAACAATACGGTGCTGCTATGGGTGCTAATACTGCCGCACCTGGTGCTGCTCCTGCCGCCCCTGCTGCTGCTCCTGCACAACCTGCCCTTACGCCTGACATAAATGTTGATATTGGCGGTGCTGGGCTTGATCAATCAGCTGTTGCTCCTGCTGCATCAATAGGCGGCATTGGTGCTGCATCATTATTAAATCCTTCTGCACAAGCAAGCACTGTCGCTCCTGATGCTAATACAATTGCTCCTCCTGTTCAAACAGAGGCTCAAAAATTAAGAAGCGGACCATTGGAGGGAGAAGAAGATATGAGCAAGTTTTTAGATACGTTAGGTGTTGATGATTTAGATTTTCAAGCCATGTCTAATTTTGGCGAGTTTAAAGGAAAGTCAGAACAGGAAATTAGAGAAATGTTAAAAAACGCATCTCAAGAAGAAATGAACAAGTATTTGGAATTGTTTTTAAAAAGGCGTTAACCAATGGCAGATTTTGATCCAATAGCATCGGGGCAAGCAATCGGACAGGGCATGGCGCAGGTATTTGGTCCTTTCGAGGACAAATACAGCGTTAAAGCGGCTGAAATGCAGGTAAAGGGTGCCGAAGCGGCTGCCAAAAAAGCAGAGAAAACGCAGGCTGATTTGTTAGAAAAGATTGGCAAGGCAAAGGCGATAGATATTCTTGCCGGTGATCAGCCTGAATTTGCCGGTTGGCAAAAAGAAATATACGACTGGACTAAAGAAAACATCGACAAGCTGAACAAGGGAGATGTTGGAACAACGCTTGAGTTTAACAATAAGCTCAATGAGTTTGCATTAAAAGCAGCACATTCCAAAGATTACAGGGAGAAAATTCAGCAGTTAGGTCAGACACTGGTTACAAATCAAGATCAGTTTGAGCCAGAGGCAATGGATACGTGGCTAAAGCAAGCATCCAAAAGCTTTGACGAAAAGGGTAATTTTAGAGAGGTTGACATTACGCAGTATAAGAAAAAAGAAGAGCCTTTTGATGTTAATGATTTTTACAACAAATCGTTCAACACATATAAGCCCTTTACTGAAACAACGGTAACACCTATTCCTGGTGGAGGATCAAAAACGGTAGTAAATCAATACTACAAAGATCCGGCTGCTGTTGCAACAAATATGCTTACCAGTCCTCAGTATTTTAAATTTGTTTCTGAAAAAGTGGCAAAATTAAAACCTGAAGAACAGGAAGCTTTAAAAACAAAATCTGTTAAAAGGGTTGGCGAAGAAAATCCTATTTTGGAATGGTCGATACAAGACTTTGAAAAGTTGTATCCACAAAAGGAAACCGATGCAACAAGATATAGAGCACCAAGAGCTGCAAGTGGAGCAGGTGGTAAAAAAATAGAGCTTTTGTCCCCTGGGCAAGCAAACATTACAATGTGGCAGCGTATTTATGGGCAAACAACCGGAGAACAAAAGCCTGCAAAGCAATCTCCAGCCTTGGCATATCAGGTTCCTTTTTCAGGCGACTTAAATATTCAGTTAGCTGCAAGCAGGTTTTACAATCCTAATGAGAAATATTATAAGCCTGATGGAACAGAAGATGCAACAAAAGTAGGCACTTGGATTCCTCAAAACATAAACGAAAAAATCAATTTTGGAAGCATTCAATATATACCTGCCACAATTGACAACACTGGAAGAGAGCGTTTTTTAAATGCAGAAGAAGCCAAAACAGGAATTATTACAGGAACAAATAGAAAGATAACCAAACCTTTTATGAAGCCAATAATTCCTTTTTCAATGGGTGGACAACCTTATTATGCAGATGCAACCGAGCCACAAGTAAAGAAAAGGATTGAAGCCAAGCTTGGAAAACCAATTCCAACATGGAATCAAATACTTCCCGATTTATTAAATTCTGGAGCATATATTCCCGATTGGGCAAAAACAGGCGGCGGAGGAAAAGTTGTTCCAAAAGCGGATCAAGAAAAAATAAAAGGTTCAACAAATTTAAAAGGCGGTAAAGAAAGATAATAATATAGCCATGCCAAACGGAATAGATCCACAAGTGCTACAAGATTATGTAGCCACAGCAAATAGCGGAAAATATAAGTCTTGGGAAGAGATAAACCTAAAATTTCCTGAACTTAAAGATTATGATACAGAAGTATTAAAAGACTATGTTTCAACCGCAAACAGCGGCAAGTATAAAAGTTGGGAAGAAATAAATTCCAAGTTTCCAGAGTTTGATTTTGGGGGCGAAAAAAAAAATTTTGGTCAGCAGCAAAAGACTGGTGGAACTCCTGGGGCTGGAGAAGCCCAATATACAAAAGAAAATAAGCAGATACTTCTTCCCACTGATGAAGGAGCTTTTCGGGTTGCTACCGAAGAGGAAGGCGCTTTAATAGCACCCTCGCCAGGATTAGGTGGGGGTGGTATTCCTGAAGAACAAAAGCAAAAGCTACCCAAGCTGCCTGACTTTAAGGTGCAGTTTCCTGATCTTGCCGGCAAGCAGGATGTTTTGAAAACGCCTACAACGGGCGAATTAGAGGTTCAAGCACAAAAAGAAATCCCCGAATATCAGAAAAAAATGGGGGAGTTTTATGGGTGGATTAAAGAAAATGCCGATGCTTATGATAGCCCTGAAGCCAAGAAGCAATTTTTCGATGAATTGGATAATTCGGCATTGTCTGGGGAAGAAAGGGAAGAAGCGTATAGAACCCTTATAAAACAGCAAGAGGCCAAGCGAATTGCGGAACAGCAGAATCAAGAAATGGAGAATGTTCGCATGATGCCTGGCGGTCAGCAGATGGATCCGGTTGTAGCTTTTCAAAAAATTTCTGAACGCAACAAGGCATTGGGATTGCAGAAGCTGAATCAAAATCAGCGTAAGCTCTATGAATTAAACGGACAAATTGCCGAATTAGAAGCAAAGCCAAACAAAACAAGGCAAGATCAGCTTAAACTTGCAGACCTTGAAAATCAAAGGCAGCAGACTGATCCTACATATAAGCAGCTTTACAATGTTCGCACCGGTGGCGTAATTGGCACGGAACAGGAAAAGCAAGAGGCAAAAGCGTATGAGGGAGAGGTTAACAGAAAGGCACAGGAATATGCCAAGAAGCTTACCTATGCCGAGCAGCTTAACAAGGTTTTTCAAAACAATGCAAATAGGTATAAGTATTGGCAGAATTTATATAAAACTGGTATTCCGACCATTGACGTTGTTGCACAAAGGAAGAAGGCCGATGACCTGGAAAAGCGTGGACTTGTTGACCAAGCAAATGAATTGAGAAGGGCGGCAGACAATGCTACGGTCATTCCTGTTTGGGAAGCATTGAATGATCCCAATTTTCAGAATACGGCAATGGGTAATGAGGCGAGGGAAATATCAAATAACTACATTGAAAGCAAGCGTGACTTTGACGCTATCAACCAGGCGTATTTGCTGAACAAAAATATAACCGTTGATAAGGATGCGGTTTATCATGCCAAGCTGTTTTTGGATAAATTTGTTGAAGGCTTTATCCCAGAGGCTTTTACAACGGCAGGGGTAATAGACAATCCTGATTTGTCAAACAGGGCATATATTGATACGTTTGGCAAGATTATGCAAGAGGAAGGTGTCAATCTTACCAAGGAACAAGAAGAATCATTTAAAACAACGCTTGGAGAAAGCATTAACGAGGGAATTGCCGGATTAGGATCTATTGGCGTAAAGTTGTTTATTGCGAGAAACCTTGTTGATATACCTGCTGAATTAATTGGATTAAAACGCATAATTGATGTTTATAAAAAGGGGACTCCATTGCAAAAAGTGCTTGGCGGTGCAATGGAATTGACAATGGAAGAGGGCGTTGGTCAGTTTGCAGGAATGCCAACAGGCACAATGACTGGATTTGCCCTTGCCAATAAGGCTATGAGTAAGGCCGGATTTAAATTTAAGGGCAAGTTAGGTGCTATTATTCAGCCATTTTTTAACAAGGTTGTTGCGGGTTCCATTGGTGGAACGACGGGCATGGAGCTTGGAAGCGCATTGTCAAAGACCGTTGATGGCTTGATGAATGACAAGGACTGGATGGCAATGATTAATGAAGACTACAATGATTTAAGCGAGGATAAAAAAAGGATTTTAAGCGAGCTTGTTGTCAATGGTGTTTTTGGATTTACAGCATTAAAAAAGGGTGACGCAGTTGTAAGCTCTAAAAAGCTACGAGCATTAGCTGCTGAGTTAATGCAAAAAGGCAAGCCTGAAGATGCGCAGGAAGTATTGAAAAAGGCAAAGCAGATTGAAAGAATAAACACTATTGAGGCTGACAGGGAAATAGCTGAAAAGGGATTAGCTACCGGCAAAGTCGTTGATATGAGCAGGGTTGTATATCCTAAAGGCACTGTTCGCCGTGAGCGTCCTGCACCTGAAAAGCCTTATGAGGTATCTGCCGAAGAGCCTGCCGCAGTTGTTGAATTTGAAATGGTAGATGGCAAGCCTGTTGCAAAGATGGCGGAAGAGCCTGCTGCCATGAAGCCTGAAGATATGACCATTGCAGGCGGTGGTGGTGTCAAGCCAGAGGAGGTTGTCCCTGGTGTTGAAGCTCCGAAGATTGAAGTAAAATACGAAGAGCCTGGTGCAAAGACGGAGTTTGAAGAGGTTATGCCTGCCGAAGCACCTGCCGAGCCGTTGAAAGATGTTAAAAGTATTGCAAAGGCGTTGGAGGGGGTAAAAGAGTTTAAGGCTGAATCAAGTAAATATTTTGAGTATGTTCCTGTTGAAGAAATTGAAAAATACAAAGAATTTGATAGAGAAACAGAAAAAAAATGGGGTAGTAAAGATAATACTCTTGAAGAACTTGTAGATGATATTCGGGAAAATGGCATTAAAACTCCAATAACACTGCAAATAGACAGAGATGGGAATGCTTTAATAGTTGAAGGGAATACAAGATTAGCAGCTGCTAAAAAATTAGGCATTAAAAATATCCCAGTTAGGGTTGTTAGTGGAGAATTTGGTAGTATAAATAAAGAAAAAGCAAGAAAAATAGACAAGAAAAGAAGTGTTGGGGAGATGAAGGTTTTTTATCCGAATGTAAAATTATTAGATATAGATAATTCTGCCGCTTCTTTAGGATTTACATCAATAACTGAAACAAAAAACATTTCCGAAGCCTACCTCGCAGACAAAGCAGCCGGCAGAGAAACGGAATTGGTAAAGGCAGTCGAGGACTTGTTGGGAGAGAAGCCTGTCGAGAAGCCTGCCGAGAAGCCTGCCGAAGAAGCCCCGAAGGAAGAAGTAAAGCCGGAAACGGTTGAGCCTGCCGAAAAAGTTGAGGCGAAGGAAGAGGCAACAGAAACAGAAATAACAAAAACCGCGGAAACAACAGGTGCAAATCCTAAAAACATTCGCGACTTATACAGGGCCAATAGAGATATTTTTAAATTAAACAAAGTAAATTCTTTGGCTTCAGCAATTACCATTGACAGAATGATTGGTCAAATGGCAAAAAGAGCAGGCGTTTCTAAAGAAGAAATGTATAGCAAGCTTGAAATAAAAAAAGCCACAAAACAAGATTTGCCAAAGGGCGTTTTGCTTCAGGTTGAGGCAATGCACGGAAGTAGATATGAATTTGACAAGTTTACAACAGAGAAGATAGGAACAGGAGAAGGTAAACAAGCATTTGGATGGGGACTGTATTTTACTGACTTGGAAAGCATTGCAAGAACGTATGCCACATCTTTAGCATCTAAAGCAAAATATTCATTTGAGGGCATTGATGACATTGACAATGTATCTACTCATCCAATGACTAAAGCATTCTTAGAAGATATGTTAAAAACAAACCCATCAAGTAGAAAAGATGCTATAAGGTGGGTTGAAGAAAACTCAAGAGGTAAAAGCGAGAAAGTATTGACTGAGTTAATGAATTTTGCAAAAACTCTTAACATAGACGAATCTGTTGGTCGAATCCTTTACAAAACAACTCTCCACAAAGGCAAAACGCCCGATCAATACATTTGGCTGGAGTGGGACAAAAAGCTTCCCGATTCAGTTAAGCAAAAAATAAAAGATGGAATTAAAAAATTAGATTTAGAAAATAAAAAGACAGAATTAAACAAACAATTTGAAGAAAAATACAATCAGATAAAAGATAAAGTATCAAGCAGAAGAAACTTGCAATTTGTTATAGAAAATTTCAACAAAACAAACAGTTATGAAATAATAAAATCCGAACTATCTGATTCGGATATGCAGATTGTAAAAGATTTACACTCAATTTACAAAGAATCAAGAGCCATAGAAAATCTTTTAGATTTTGATTATCAGTTAAATAATTTTGATGGAAAAAATGTATATCTTCAGTTAGCCGAACTTTTAGGCGGCCCTAAAGAAGCTTCTTTGTTTTTATTGGAGAATGGAGTTGATGGAAACAAATATCCTGCCGAAAGCCTTTCCAGAGGAGCAACCAGTGAAACGGCTCGTGGATTTAACTACGTTGTTTTTGATGAAAATGCAGTAACGATAGAAGAAGTCATCAAGTTTCAAAAAGATGCCAATAAAGCACGTGGAGCTGCTATGATTGGATTGGATGGCAAAGCAATTGTATATGCCTTGACAGACCCCAATGTATCAACACCTATGCACGAACTTGCTCATGTGTATGAGCATTATTTAACGGATTCAGAAAGAGCAACAATTATTAAAAGTGCGGGTACAAAAAAATGGACCACCAAAACAAGCGAATACTTTGCAAGGGGATTTGAAAAGTATTTATCGGAAGGCAAGGCTCCAAGCCCTGAACTAAAAGGCGCATTTGAAAGATTTAAAAAATGGCTTCTTGATATTTATCAAGGAATAAAAGACAGCGAAATAGATGTTAAGCTGAATAAGGATATGCGCCGAATTTATGATGAAATGCTTGGCGCAGAACCCAAAAAAGCAAAAACGCCTTCTGAAGCACCCAAGGCCGAAGCCCCCAAAGCAGAACCGGCAAAAGCCGAAGCACCCAAGGTAGAACTTCCAAAAATGGAAGGAGAGCCAAAGGCAGAGCCGAAGGTAGAAGGAGAAAAATTCGTTCCAGAAACGGAAAATATTGCTAAATTTGAAGCTGTTGACGAGCTTGCCAAAGAACTTGAAAAGAAAAAGTCACAGGCAGGAAAAGAAAAGGTGCAGCAGCGCATTTCCAAGGAAATGCAAAAAATGACCGAATACGAAAAGTATGTCGAGCAAAATGCTGATGCAATTATGGAAGAGTTAAAAGAAAAAGGAATACTCAAATCACCTTGTAAATAATAGACAAAATGTTAGAACCGGTTAAACTAAACGAAAAAGTCGTATCTCTTCTCAACGAAAGAATAAGCGATGAATATGCCGCCCATTACTTTTATCGGAATGTGTCAAACTATTGCGAAGAAGTGGGGTATACCAAGGCCGCCAAATTCTTTGCGAAGGAAGCCGCAAACGAACTTGAACACGCGGAAGGTCTGCAAAAGTATCTGACGGATTGGAACATTACTCCGACTTTGATGCCAATCAGTATGCCTGCAAAAGTGTCTGGGCTTGTAGATGCCATTGAATCGGCTTATGAAATAGAGTATGATCTTTACAAGCAATACGAAAGCTCAAGCGCAGAAATACTAAAAATGTCTGAGTTAAGCACCTTTGACTTTCTTGCAAAATACAGGGAATTGCAGAGGGAAAGTGTTGCCGAGTATGCTACGTTAATCAACAAACTTGAATTGATTGACAATACCGACAAGAACTGGGTTGCTAACTTTGAACACGAAAACTTCTAAAATATACGGCAATGGCTATTCCATGTGAAGGCGAACATGAGATAAATATAAACGGCAAGATAATCAAGTTTGCAAATTCCACTGAGTTTAAGGCTTGGATGGCTGAAGGCGGATTGAAAGAGCTTGTTGATGCGGGATTAATTGAATTGCCTGGCGCAGAGCCTGCAAAAAAGGTCATTGAAGAAGGGCCTATGCAGCCTGAAGTGGTAGCTATTTCAAAGGAGTTTATTGAGCCTGAAATGATTGAGAAAAACTTGTCTGAAGAAGATAAGTTGTTTATTAGTTCTTCCGATCCACAGGCATTTGAAAATGCCAAAAAACTATATACAGAGGAGCCTGATTATGCACAAAATTTAATTGACAGCATTGTTAGTGGAGAAAAAAAATCAATATCTGACACTGATCCATTAGTTCTTCTATTGGAAAATGCAAGGCTTGCCGAAATAGAAAAAAATTTAAACAAGCAAAGGCAAAAGGCAATTGAGGACAATGATGTTTTTGCCCTTGCAAACATTGAAATACAAAGAGAAACTTTAATTGAACAGCAGAAAAAGGTTTTAAAAGCGATTGATTTTGTTGGATCTACTGCCGGAAAAACATTAAGGCACATGGGGGTAATGGCAACAACCGACATGACATTTGCCGGTTTAACTCATGAAGCAGAAAGAAGCTTGGGAAGAAAGCTGGAAAAACAAGAAAAAGCAAAATACAAGAAAATAGCGGAAGATTATGCTGATCTTAAAAAACAGTATGACGAGCTTATAGAAAAGCAAAAGGAAGCATTTAAAAATGCAAGAAAAGAAGCTGAAAAAGAAATACTTGAAAAGTATCGCAAAGAAATAGAAGAGGCTCAAAAGAAAAAGACATATACTAAAAAAGCAAAAGAAATTGCTGATTATGTAAGAACATTTAAAAACAAACCTTTTGAGCTAAAAGATGAAAACGGAAATCCCATTGATATTAAAACAATGGGCTTTACCATGAACGACTTAATTGAAGGCATCGCCAAATCAATTGAAAAGTGGGGATCTATTGCTGATGGAATTGCAGAATATCTTTCAAAGGCAAAATGGTATAACGACTTGTCGCCAGAGGGAAAGAAATCTGTTGTAGACCAGCTAACAAAAAGGTTTAGTCCTGAAGTAAAGGAAAAAACAAAAACGGAGCTTGACTATGAGTTTAATTCTTTGGCTGAAGACTTTAAAGAGCAGTCAGAGGGTGTTGTGCATGAAGGATTATTTGGCATAACACAAAAAATGCTTAAAAACAGGGTTGAAAAAAACATTGATACAACAATTGACGAAGTTGTAAACGATATATACGAAGCCGTTAAAGATGAAATTCCTGATGTTGAAAAGGAAGAAATTCGCGATTTGCTTTCTGGATATGGTAAATACAAAAAGCTTACCGAGGACCAGGTAAAGCTTGCTATGGCTGAAATAAAGCTTCAGGGAAGGCTTGATGCAAAAATAGAGGCAACAGAAGCAGGAGAGCTTCCATTAAGAAATGGTTTTGAAAGAAAAGAAAAAACGGAGGATACTTTAACCAAAGAGGCAATCATTGCCAAAAACATTAAAGAAAAGAATCTTGTCCCTCCTCCAACAGCAGAAGAATTAAAACAAGTCTACAAATCAAGAGAGCAAACTCTAAACAGAACTCTTGACAATGAAATAACAAGACTTGAAGAGGAGATAAGAACGGGTGTTTTGCGAGAAAAATCAACAACACAAAAAATAACAAGTGAAGAAATAGAAAGAAAAAGAAAAAGAATTGAACAGCTTCGTGAAATTAGGGATGCAAAATTCAAAAGTCCTGCTGCAACGGAACTTGAAAAACTTGTTAAAAAAGCTGTTAAAGCTGGTTTTGATGCTGAAACAGCAAAGTCTTCTGGCAATAAAGAAACGGAAAGACAAAAAAACATAGAAAAGGACTTGACCGAAAATGCAATCGGAAATCTTGTTAACTTTTTAACGCCGAATGCTCCTGAATTAAAAAAATTAGTAAACAAAAATATTGAATTAACTAAAAAAATTGGCGAGGCTAAAAAGGCAAAAGACAGCAAGACAGAGAGAGAGCTTCAAATAGAAAAAGAGTTAACAGAAAATGCAATTTCAAATTTGGTTGAAAGCGTCAAGCCATCAAAAACCGAACTTGAAAAACTTGTTTTACAAGCTAAAAACCTCACAGAAAAGATTGGCGAAGCAAAGAAAAAGCAAGATAAAAAGACCGAAGAGCAATTAAAAATAGAAAAGGATTTAACGCAGGGAATTATAAGAAATCTTACGGAAGCTGCTGATCCCGTTGAGGCGAGAGTGAAAGCCAAGATAAAAGCAATGGAAAAAGCGATTAAGGATATTCGCTTGGATATTGCAACAATAGAAGCCGGAGAAACAATTGACAAGCCGATAAGTGTTAAAAAGAAAGACGGAAAAACACTTTTTAAATTTACCAAAGAAAAGAAAAAACTTGAAGATCAGAGAATAGATGACCTTGAAAATATAAAGGCTGGATTAGAAGCCGAATTGAGCAATCTTCTGCCCGATGCTGTCAAAAACAAAGCTATCATTGATAAAGAATTAAAGTCAAGGGAAAGAAGACTTCAAAAATTAGAACAGTTGCTTGAAGCTGGAAAAACTGACAAGTCTGTTTTTGCTAAAAAGGTCAAAGAAGAAAAGCCAATTACCAAAGAAATCGAAACGATTAATTTAAAGATTAAAAAGCTGGAAGACGAGGTTTGGCAGGAAAAGCAAAAAATCGAAAAAGAAAACAAATCTTTTTTCAAAAAATCAATAGATCGCGTAATGGAAGTTTTGCGATTTCAAATATTTGCAAATCCTTGGGGCGTTGGTCGATTGGCTTATGCTGCGATATACAGGCCTTTTGTTACAAATACTCCATCGGAAATTGCTAAATATATTTTGTCAAATGCCCCAATAACAAGAAGAATATTCCAAAAAGCTCCTACAATGTATCGCCCAACAATAGGTAGCACAGGAAGAGCAATTAAAAATTATTATGTTGCGTTAACTTCAAAGAAAACTTTTAAAAATGCCCTTTCAGAATACAATAGCAGGGGTAACTTTTCATTATTATATGAGCCAAGAGAGCCTGGCAGGTATGAAGATTTATTTGGATCAATAATGGCAAAGCCTGAACAAACACACGGATGGATGAAGGCTTTTCCAAAGGAGGCAAGACTTGAATCATCTTATCAGGCGGCATTAGAAAACATGGCCAATATGATTGATCCAGTAACTGGTGAGTTTTATGATATATTGGACCCAAGAGTTCAACAAGCAGCCATTACAGCCGCAATTTTTGATGCAAAGACAGATGTATTCATGGCTGAATCTGAAGTTTCAAAAGCAACAAACAATTTGTTAAATGGTCTTGCAGAAAGCAAAAACGCATTTTTAAATACAATTGCTTTGACGCTGAAACAACAAATGCCTGTTCTTAAAGTTCCGCCAAATTTTTACTATGAACTTGTTCAGCAGCTTCCAGGAGTTGGTCTTTTGGATGCGGCAATAATTGTTGCAAGGTCGGGTAAAAAAGGCGAAGGATATAGAGGCATATCAAACCTTACCCCAGAAGAAGCATCAAAAGCAGCAAAGGCTCTTGTAAATCAAGCTGTTGGACTTATGATTTTGGGCTTTGGAATGTGGCTATATGAAGAATACGGAGATGCCGCCATACATTTTATAGAGGAGCATTCTTATTGGTTTCACAATACTGGACACCCATTGATTGAAATGGGCCTTGAAATAGGTAAGGATATGAAAGAAAAGCCAGATGAAAAAACAAAAGCTGTTTTTAAAGAAACTGCAAAAACAGGTGTAAAAGAATTTGTAAAGCTTCCTCAGATTCAAACAACAATAGAGATGGGCAAACTTGGATATGCAGCACAAAAAGAAGTTGGATCATATTTTACCGCACACGATGCAATTGTAAGAAAAAAGGTTGGTCAAGATATTTATGACAAGCTTTCCATGAAAGGGAAAAAAATGCTCGCTGCGCTAATGATTCCAAGCGGATCTAATGAGTGGGCAAAAAGAATGGACGATATGCGTCAGCGAGATCCTCAAACATTTGAAGAGATTTTGAAGGCAAGAATACCTTGGTTAAGAGAACAAGTTAGGCTTAGACAAACAAGACCATCGGGAGCAACAATGAAAATGCCTGGGCAAACAAGGTCTGGAGGCAAGTTTAAAATGCCAGGACAATAAAATAAGTATCTTTATAAGGTCATATTTGATATAAAAAGTATCTTTGACAATCTAAAAACGAAGAAAAGCTATGTCAAGCACAAAAAATACAAAGGTTCAGAGAATTGCCTTGGGAACAAAGCAAACCATTCCCAATAACATTACGCCCGGTGGTCAGACAATGTTTACATCTGGCAAATGGTTAACAGGTGTAGGAACCTCATTTCTGACAACTTTGGCTCCGGGTGCATGGATTTTCAGTGCATCAGCCGATGAATTGAGAAAGGTTGTTCAAGTTGTAGATGATACTACAGCTGAACTTGAATCTGCTTTTACCGTAGATATTGCTCCTGCAACACCATATAACTATATTCCTTTGACTTTTGTTAAGGAGATCAGCTGCGTAGGTGGTCCTGGAGGATTATACAGCATTGATGGGGTTGTTATGTTTGCTGGCACTGCGGTATCTTGGGGAAAGACAAGCGGAATGAAAGACACTGCATCAAACGGGTGGGTTGATCCTATTGTCATTGATGCAACAGGAGCGGATGTTATTGTTCAAACCCTTTTATACTACTAACGATGGCTATAAGTGTTTCAGGATCAGCGGAAAACTTCGGGTATTATACGAATGGAACTGGAATAACATTTCCATTTACAACAAGCATAGAAGATTTGAGTCAAACAAATCTTTCACTATACGCAAATTTTTTGATAATTACCCTTCCACCAAATTTGTCTTATTGGCAAAATGCAGTTACATTGAATTTGAGCGGAAATTTGTTTCAAACATGGTTTGATTTTAGTGGATTTTCTGTTCTTGAAGACTTTATTGCCAATTTTCAAACAAGTTGGTTTAGTTATTATGTGACAAATCTTACCGGATTAATATTGCCACCATCAGTAAAAACAATTTCTTTTGATGGCTCCCCCGACCTAAACGATTACTTGGATACATTTAGTCAAGGATTGTTTTCAATAGGTTCTTTTGCTATTGGTGGATGTGCATTGGATGCAACAAATGTAAACAACCAAGTTGAAGCTTTGTATAACACGGTTACATCTCCGTCATACATAGGAACTCCCGGAACAATTGATTTGTCAGCCGGAACCAATGCGGCTCCATCAGGGGCAGCGATAGGACAGATTGCCGACCTGATAAACAACTACGGCTGGGCTATTACAACAAACTAAAAATAGTACAATATGCACATGACGTTATTTGGGAAAACGATATTGATGGTATGTCTTAATGTGCTTGTTATTCTGTTGCAGGCAGTTGAAATGTTGTCAGATGCACTTCCGGCAGGACTAATGAAAATCACATGGGGCTTGCTTCTTTTGTTCTTTATATGGTTTGTAACGGCTGTTTACAAGGACTACAAAGAGTTTAAAGCAAGGGTATATCCATACATCACTGATTTTCACACAAGAATATCCGTCATTGAGAGGGAAATGGAGTTGAGAAGGAACTAACTTAACAATTCCTATGAGTAAAAAGATAGATCCAAAAAACCAGTATATTGATGGTGCTGGTTATCCTCAAGAGTTTCCTAAAGCCTTATCCCCATCCGGGGCAGCTGGTGGTGATTTGTCGGGAACATATCCCAATCCGGTTCTTTCCAGATTAGGGGGATATGACATTCAGCCATTTGATTCTCCAACTGGTGACAGCACATTGGTTTTTAACGATGCAACAGGCCAGTGGGAATACGAAAAGCTAAAGGCAAGTCAGGTAACAAATGACAGTGGCGTTACAGGAACAGACGTTGACAACGCTCTTGATTTTTTAGATGCCACAAAGGTTCCCATAACAAGGCAGATTAACACAACGGCTCCCTTGACAGGAGGCGGCGACTTGTCTGCGGATAGGACAATAAGCATTCCCAAAGCGACAACTACCGTAAGCGGGTATGTAGATAAACACGACTTTCAGGATTTTAAAAACAAAGTTGACAATGTTCTTGGGACCGTTGGGCAAACAGTTTCATCGGGAGGACAAAATCCTGCCATCAGTCTTGCCACAACAACTGTAACAGCAGGAAGCTATACGGCAGCAGATATTACAGTTGATGCTTATGGAAGGGTTACTGCTGCGGCTAATGGCACTTCAGGAGGGGGTGTTACATCGGTTACAGCGACAGCTCCGATAGCCTCAAGTGGTGGTGCTACGCCTGATATAAGTATTTCGCAGGCAAACGCACTGACAAATGGTTATCTATCTAATACGGACTGGGGATCATTCAATGGCAAGGAACCGGGTATTCCATTTGGAACAACATCGCAATATTGGCGTGGGGATAAAACATGGCAGACATTTCCTGCTATTCCAACGGTGACACCATCGGCATTAACTGAAGTAGATGATACTAATGTAACACTAACATTAGGCGGCAGTCCTTCTACTGCACTGCTTCAGCCTGTAAGTCTTACACTTGGTTGGACGGGAACCCTTGCAGATAGCCGTATTACATCAGCAGCTACATGGAATGCAAAGATAGGTGGCAAGATTTACAAAGACCATGCGGATGCAACTGCGGTCACAGGAACAACGACCAATACTTTGGTCAAATCAGTCTTGATTCCTGGTGGCACATTTGCAGTCGGTGACATTTTGAGCATCCAATACAGGGCAAGGAAAGTCGGCACAGCAGGCACAACATCTTTGCGTATTTATGTAAACACCACGGCAGCCATTGCTGGAGGCACACTATTGGCAACCAACACAACTGCAACCAGCACATTATTTTCTCAAATAACAAGGGAGGCGGTCATCAAAACAGCAACCAATACAGAGGTTGTTGCCGCTGCAACTGCCGGTGTAACGGATGCAATCAATTCAACCGTTGCCGCTTCTGCACTTAACATTGACTGGACCACCGATAAATATTTTGTGTTCGCCATCCAAAATTCAAACAATGGTGATAGCACAACGGCATCCATGTACAACATAAAAATGCTTGAGTAATGCACGAATTGACTTATAACAACGGAATAATAAGCCTGCATGGCATAGACTACCCTTATGAAAAAGCAGAAAAGGTTGATGACCTATACGCTCATGTATTCATGGGTGGTCAGGTAATTGCCTTTATGGGAGGGGATACGACAATTAATGGCGTTGCAATGGCAACGGCTGATGACATAATAAATACACTTAACAATGGCTAAATTTCATCCTAAAAACTACGGAAAAAGCAATACGCCTGAATTGGCTCAAAAAATTGGAGATATATTATTGGTTGCCGGTGCGGTAGGTGGGGTAATAGCAACCGCCCCGATAGCCCTGCCTGCCGCTATTGTTACAGCCGGTGGTTATCTTTTGACTATCGGAGCGCTTGGAAAAGTGATTACAAAGTTTTTTGGCAAATCAGATCCAGACCGGAAGCTTGTTGACTAATAAGGTCGGCAGGCACATCTTTGCTTGGATTATCAAAAGGTCTATTGCAAAACAGACATATATCGTTATGGCTTAACTGAAACAGTATGGTTTCGTATTTTTGAGCCCTGTTTCGATATTCTTTATTTGTTTTTATCAGATGCTCCATAAGGCTAACCGCGTGCATGACTGTTGCGTGGTCCTTTTTGTAGTATTTGCCAATGGTTTCATAGCTTACCTGCATACCATTTTTATAGGAATTGGGGATGTGCTTTCTTATAAAATACATCCCAAAATAGCGGCATTCTACGATATTTCTTTTGCGTGACTTGGTATAAAGGACATCATAAATATCAACGTCCATGAGTTTGCATATCGTTTCAACAATTTCTTCAATCGTTAAATTTATTTTCTTGTTCTGTGTTTCCATCTACTTCTGTTTTTACTATCATCAATTCTGCTGTCTTTTTCAGCTCTTCTACTGTCAGTCCTGTTATGTCGGCAACTTCCCAAATAGGGATAGGTGTTCCGTCCGACACGAAGTTGGTTACATATATTTCTTCCATGTTAGTGAGGTATTGTAAAGAGGGGATTAGTATGTTCTCCCCTCTTTGAATTACATCATTCCGCCCATTCCCATTTTGCCCATTCCTTTTCCGCTATAAGCGCTGGACTGCATAGGTCTTCCGCCCATATTAGTGCGAGCAGGAGCAGCGGCCATTTTTTTTTCAGCGGCTTTTTTAGCAGCAGCTTTAGGGGCAGCTTTGGCAGCAACCTTTTTGGCGGCAACCTTTTTCATTGCAGGCTTTGCAGCCATTTTCTTTGCGGCAGCTTTAACGGCTGTTTTGGCAACAGCTTTCTTTGCCGCAGGCATCATTTTTTTCATTTTGATTGAATTGTTTTATGGTTATTGATTACTTCTTCTTTGTTGTTTGCTTTTTAGATTTGCCTGCAACGCTCAAGGCTATTGCTACGGCTTGCTTTTTCGGCTTACCGGCTTTCAGCTCGGTTTTGATATTTGCCGATATAGCCTTTTGGCTTGATCCTTTTTTCAGTGGCATTGTATTGGATTTAATGGTTACTGACTAACAGGCCCATCTTCTACGGGCGGCAAGACCTCTCTCCCCTTTCCAATTGACAGACCTGGCGCAGAATGACTTTCTTCTTGCCTTGTCTTTTTCAGTCTTGGGATTTGGAGCCGGTGGCTTTAGGTTTGCGTTGTTCTTTCGGTTATATGCAGCTCTTCCGGCGGCTGTCATGCCTGCACCTTCCGAAGCTTTCAGAAAGTGCCTGCCTTTACCTGTGGTGGTCTTGGCTATGGGTTTGTCGTGTTTCCTTGGCATATTATTTATATGATTCGACCGATATAAAGTCGGTTGTTTTTTGCCTCACTAATATAGGCAAATTATTAACATCTAACTCACCTGTATATGTTTTATGGTGAAAAAGCAGATAGTTATTGGGATACATACCATAGTTTCCGTTGTCAAGTTTAATCAGGTGTCCTTGCTTAAATTCCGGTGCATAGTCGCTGAAGCTATTGTGCCGCCAGTCGAATGTCATGATATACTCGCCATACATTTTCAGGGGGATGACATAAACCTTCTTAAACTTAAAATAGTCATAGGCAATTACTTCGGGATCATCCGAAAAGCAATCCCACATTTGAAGCTGATTTAACTCCATTGGCAGCCTTCCTTCCTTGTGAAACAGCTTGTTGATTGGAAGAAGGCTGTAATGCGCTCCACATTCGAGATGAACGTGGAACGTAATTACTTTGTCTGCCCTGCTCCTGACGGCATGAACAACGCAATCATAGGTGTTGTTGTCATTGTCTATACCGTTGCACATTGCGTAAAAATGTGGGATGTTTATGTTCATGTTTTATTTTTTTGAATAACATTCATGGCACTGGGCGATATACTTGTCATCTCCTCCGATCAACACGCGCTCATTGAATTTAATGGTTCGCTTGCTGTATTGGGCAGGCTTTTGACATGAGTGGCAAGAGGCTGCATACTTGTCAATTTGATTGGCAACAGCCAGAACCCTTCCCATTGTATCAAAAGGCTCCCTGCCATAGTCCATATCAAGACCGGAAATGATAACCCTTTTCCCTGCATCGTTAAGCACTTTTGCCACAAGATACAGATTTGTATCAAAAAACTGCGCTTCGTCAATGGCGACAACATCATATTCTTTTGACATCCTGACTATATAAACACTGTTAGGAACCGGTGTTGCTTCCATCATTAGTGATTTGTCATGAGTGGCAATGGCGTTTTGTTCGGCTTCGTTTCGGCTTTCTATTTCGGGTTTGAATACAATATGCTTCAATCCTGCTTCCTTTGCTTGATTGAGCCTTTTTATCAGCTCGGCTGTCTTTCCCGAAAACATCGGGCCTGTAATTACTTCGATCATAGTTTTTCTTCCTCCTTTTGTTTTATGTATTCGTCAATGGTTAAGTCCACATCCTTGAGCATTTCAAAGAATTTGTTTAGGGCAATCTGCTTGGTTCGGGAGATGACGATTTCATCCTCGTATTTCATATTGTCTGCATCCCCCTGCAATTCTTTCTTTAGCTGCCAAAAGGCTACCTCCCAGATTTCCCTTTTCAGCTTGTTATTGAAAGGTATGTAAGGCTTTAATAGGCTGTAAATTTGGTTGTCCTTATCCTCATAGTTGCCATACTTTTTATATTTCTCATAGGCAAACTTGCAGATACCAAGTTCATTATCGGTCATTTTTTCTGTATGTTTTTAATGTAGTGTTCAATCTTGGCGTTGTGTAGCTTTTTGTTTTTTTCCTTGTCTTGTTCAAGGTGCTGCTGCCGTTCTATCTCTACCTGCTTCTTGCCAATGTCATACCTTCGGATGCTTTCCTGTTCAGAATAATTCATACGCTCGTTCAGGTATTTTTTAAGCCATTCGATGATAATCTGCCCGTCAATACGGTCATATACCTTTCCGTAAAGACCTTTCTTGGCGTTATTGAAACATAGCTTGAAGTCCTCTGGCTTGAGCATCCAAAACTCATCCTGTATTAGCTGAATGGTTTGGCCGACCTGCTCATCATTCATGGACTTGCCGATATTGAAAAACTTTACAAGGTCAATGATGATAATGGTAAGTATAGCCTTGACGTGCATATCGCCAAGTTCCCTTTTCAATCCTGAAAGCTGCGGTGACTTGCTTTGGAAAACGTCATCAAATGACTTGACTATCGCCTGTGTTTTGTAGTATTGCTCTGGCGAGGTCTTCCATACGGTCAAGGCTTGCTCTCTTGTCGCCGGAAGATTGCTGCTGCCATCCTGATGTTTTTGTATTTCCATGTGTTGTAATGTTTTGCTGTATTGTAAATTCTTCCGTCCATGCCTCCTGATTGATATAGGTTCGCAGGTTCTTCCAACTGGCCACAAATTGACCTGTCTTGCGCTGCGCTTCCTTTTCCATCATCTGCCTGTCGAGGCTTGACTCAAGGTGTGTGACAATATTGAAATATGCCTTTGGGTATTTCTTTGTGAAATTGGCAAATTCAACATCCAATCCCCTTTTGGTTCCCGGATACTTTTTTCTAAACCGTTCAAAAATATCCTTTACTGTTTCTGTCTGTAATGTTAGCTGTTCTGTCATAGTTTAGTGATCCATATTTCCGTTCGTGGCGTATCGCCATAAATCTTTTCTGCCGAAAACTTTGCTATACGGCTGTCATTGATGAACACCAATCCTTCCATTGCATCGCATACCCCTTTGTTGAGGTTGTCTGTTACATCAGGCTTGGTGTCCTTGTAGAATACCTTTCCTTCCTTTGCCTCTGCAAGCTTCTTCTTGTTAAAGCTGGCAGGATATGGAAAGACAAAGACACATTTCATTTCTATCGGCACGTCAAAAGGCACAAATCCTTGTGGCAATACCTCCATGACCTGAATAGCCAATGACCTTTCATGCTGAACAACATCGGCTTTCTGATACCGGTGTCCTGTCTTGGTAAACCTGAATGACTGCTTGGGCTTTGGTGTTCCCAAAAACTTAAAGTATAGCTGTTCCATTAATCGTTAATTTCCTGTTTAATATCGTGACGAATGATAAAGAATTGTATGCCTGCCAAGATACCAAATACAGCCATCCACTCATAGCTTTTTTCGGTAAAACTTTGTATTGCCAATGAGGTACACAAGGAAACAACACAAATAGCAAGAAGGGTTTTTATCATCAATAGCTTACTCATTTTACTCTGCTATTAAGGGTTTCAATGTATTCTCTGCTGTCGGCAATCCTTTTAAAAAGCCTTTCAATATCCTCATCATTTCGCTCAAAGGTATGGATATATATCCTTTGCATAGCCGGAACATCCCATTGCCAGTCATTGACATCATTATCAAATTCAAACCAAGGGCATTCGTTCAGAAACGCCTGAATGTCGAAGATATGATTAATCTCTATCTGCTTGCATTTCCTGATATACTCGTCATTGTCTTTTGCTCCAGGATCAAGAACGTGCATGATATAGGCAAGCTTCTTCTTCTCATCCGTAATGGCATTGTCGGGACTATTGACAAGGCAATAGGCAACGCTGTGGGTGCTTGCTCCTGTGAGGGCCATGTATCCCTGCCCTTGCCAATAGTGCATCTTGTCAAGTCCTTTTTGGCTGCGGAAGAATGTCTGCATGGACCAGCTTGTTTTGGTGTCAATGGTATGGATAGCCTTTTGTATGGTTTCTCCCTCGAAAATGTCAGGCTCTCCGGTCAGGTAGTCATTTGTCAGGCGCACATCATTTTTCTTAAACATCTTCTTAAAGTATCTGCTGACAAGCGTAATGCTATCCTCCTCCCTGTGCTTTCCTTTCTCAACGTATTTGTTGGCAATGCTTTCATATCTGCCATACTTTTCGTTGATGAATATCTCCAATAGGTAGTCCTTTGTCGTTTCGGACAATGTTTCGCTTTTGCTTTTTGGTTCTGTCATCAGCTTCCCAAGCTGCGAGCATCTAAATAAAATCTGTTCTGTGTTCATGTGTTGTACTTTTTAATATTTCTAAACATAATTGATTCGGTATCTTGCTCCTATTGTAACTGCCTTTTCTTCCTTGTGTACCTGTTTGCGAACCCCTTGGTGCTGGCTGATGATGGCAGTTTGTGTTTCCATTGTAACAAGCCTTGGGAATAAACCCATGCGGATTATATGTTGAATAAATATTATTGCTCCAAATATCCGTTGGCTTCATCCTATCGTCACCATACTGACAATACATTACTGTGGTTCTGTCTATACCCCTGACAACATCAAGCTTACGCAACTTTCCTCTTGGGTTTTCTATAAAGAAAAACTTTGGATTGAAATGCCTAATGATGTCAAGGGTTTTCTGAACTATTGCAACACCCAAAATTGCCTCTTTTGTTTTGGGTGTATTGTCTTTATTCCAATGATGACCAATTGATGCTACAGAAAAGAATGTGCAGGGAGGTGATGCCCATATGATGTCTGGCTGAAACGGAACCTCGTCTACATCAAAATTAAGAATATCAGTTACATAATCTATTCCATCAAATGAATTTATATCCGATGAGAAAACATTCATGCCCAATGATTCAGCCGCCTTTCCGATAGACCTACTCCCTGCAAATAACTCCAATACATTCATGCTCATTTGCCTTTCTTCTTTGTCAGTTGCTCTTTCCTTTCGGCAAACAGATTGGGATAAATTTCAGGCAGTGAGTTTTCAAGCATTTCCACATCCTCAATGGTTTGGCAGTCTGAAAGCAATAGCTTTACCCTTTCTTCTTCCTTGTCGATGACAACTTCCTCGTGGTCTATGTATTGAACATCATCCCCTGTTTCATCCTTGATAACACCCTGATCCAATGTAATGGCTTTCTGCATCTCGATAGACAAAGGGGCAAACTTGGATAGCATAAGCTTAATGACGGTCTTGGTAGCCATAGCATCGAAGTTGTCAACCCATATACCCTTGTCGGTCTTAAAGGTTTGGCTATACTTTTTGCCGTGTGCCTTTAGTTCGTCAACGGTAGCATACACGGTCTTTTCAAATCCGTTCAGTAGCTGAAAGTAACCGGCATATCCGATAACCTTGTCGCTCGTCTTTTTGGTAAAGTCAAACACAAATCCGGTCAAGGGATTGCTTTCCACAAGTTGCCCTTCGTAGATTGGTGCGGCACTGATTGTCTTGAATTGTCCTGACCTTTGGGCAAGCTGGATGAAACCCTTGTAGCCCATTTGAAACTGTGCCACCTGACGCTTCTTCCAATTACCTTGCTCATCCCTATAACTTTCGTTGTAAGGAACAATGTAGGCAAATCCAAGATTCTGATTGATAGGCAGGTCGAGGATAGCAGCTACACTGGCGGCATTATACACCGACATAGGATCGGCATTCTTCAGCAGGTTGTTGCCGTTGACGACTTGCAATACCGAGGTAATGAAGCCTTGTGCCTTTTGCCCAAGCAGGGATTCAAACTTTTTGCGGATGTCCTCACGGCTGAAGAAATCTTTTGTGGTCAGCGGCTTGCTGATGGCTGTGTTTGTTTTTGTTAGTTCTGTTGACATTGTTAGTGGTTTTTAGTTGTTATTGATTATTTTAATTTCCATGTTCCATTGGTAACGCCATAGATACCTTCTACCTTTTCATTCGTTCGGACAATGTATCCATTATTGGTTAGGTTTGAAAGGCAACGATGAACGCTTGTCAGAAGTATCTTGACAATTTTCTCAATATCCCTGCTTGTAAAGTGCTTTTTAGGGTAAGCCTTGAATATGGCATAAATCTTATCTTCCTGCGATTTTGCCTTTTCTATTTGCTTTTGTAGCCTGGGGTTAGTCAAGCCAACGGTGTTGTAGAAGTAGCTTGTCTTTTTCATGAGCATAAGGTTTTAATGATTTTGTGTAAGTTTTTCTTTATGCGTTTGTATTCATACTCAAATGTTTCGTTATAGTAGTCATCGCCATAGCTTATCTTTTCTTCCAGCAGGGTGTCGTTGGTATTGAGTCGCCTGTCATATTCCTTGCTGATATATATCTCCAATATGCCCACGCAATGATTAATGTTTATCTGAACGAGGCAAGTGGAGGTGTCCTGTATTTCCATTGCCATGCTTGTCAGTTCAAGGATTGCTAATTTCACATCCGGGTACAGCATCAGGCTTCCTCCCTTTCCTTGTCAAACAGACGATACTTGTCTTTCAACTTAACGAGTTCGACAATGTAGTGGCTTTCTTCAGCGTGCTTCAATTCCTTAAATTCAATGTGGTTGATTTCCTGCTGCCTTACTTCGGCTCCATTGTCAATGATTAGATAGTACCTGTCCTTTTGGTCAAGGTCTGTAAAATGAACAAGCTTGGTATTGGTTTTTTCCATTATTATCTTTTTGTTTTTAATGCGTTTGTGTTCTAAATAGTCATTTGCAGCCTCACAATCAGGGCAAATGTGGTTACTGAAATTGGCAAGGTGGTCGGTAGTCTTTTCTACGTTTCCGCACCATTGGCAACTCAAGTCAAATATTGGTGGCCCCTCTACATCATCCGGATCAAAGGCAAACCATATATCTCTTGCCATGACTATTTTTCACTTTGTGACAATATATTTTTCAACCTTAATGTTTCCTTGTTCTTCTTCTTGGCTCTGACGAGTTCCACAGCAAAGTCCTCATCAGAAAGAGTGTTAATCTTTTTAACCATCTTGTAGATGTCTTCGTTCCAGTACTTCATTCTCTTGACCACGGACAGTACGCTGTCATAGCTGCATTCAAGCTTTGCCTGAACAATGTAATAAGTGCCACGCCTTACGTTTGGCAATACTTTCTCAAGTCTGATTCTGTTGTTTTCGTCAATCATTGTTCTGTTTT
>Ga0315909_10002098_pt1 | contig 26084 bp, 24 predicted proteins | sample LakEriMetagenome_11_FD_203527 | JGI IMG/M metagenome (GOLD analysis project Ga0315909, IMG submission 203527) | Freshwater fungal communities from buoy surface, Lake Erie, Ohio, United States - Buoy 2 MA125 | ecosystem: Environmental > Aquatic > Freshwater > Lake | place: USA: Lake Erie, Ohio...
AATCCTCAGCTTGCTGAACTGTTAACCCCTTTTCCCATGAATTTGGGTCATAGGTTGGATATGAAGCCAGTGCTAGAACTCTGCCCGTTTTAATGTCCATGACAACTGCTGCACCCGAATCAGATGTGTAACCATTTGCACGTCCACGAAGGACGGCATCCTTAAGCGCTTTTTCTGCAGCTGCCTGTAGACGAACATCAAGGCTGGTAACTAAGTGATCTCCAGGGACAGGCTTGGTGTTCTGGCTTTCACGTGTGATTGATTCTTTGCGATCAACGATGACTGTTCTGATTCCGGGTTCGCCACGTAAGAATGAGTCATATTCAATTTCTAATCCAGATTTACCAATTGCTTCACTTCTGAAGTACTGCTTCCCATTTCCTGCCAAAAGGTCATTTTCAGTCAATGGTCCAACATAACCAAGAACGTGTGCCGCATTTACATCTAGGTAGCTTGGATAATTACGAATTGCGACAGGTTGCGCATCTACTCCTGGAAAAGCATCTGCGCGTTCAACGATTTGCAACGCAGTATCTGGATCTGCTGACTTTGTAATTGGGATCGGTTGATATCTTGAACCTTGCCAACATCCAGCTTTCTGTCCCTTTGGAAGTTCGCCACACAAGCGAGTGTTTTGATAAATATCTTTGTACTGCAAATTGAGCAACTTTGCTAAGCGCTGCATTACATCTACGCCTTTGTCTTCTAGCTTGTCGATAGCAATTCGATCAATAGTGATGGCTAATCCAGCTTTATTCATAGCTAAGGGCACGCCATAGCCATCGACAATTAAACCTCGATTAGCAGGAGCTACAACATCTCGGCTTTGAATACTTAATGCTGCCTCTTTGTACTTAGGTCCAGCGGCCACTTGTAAGTAAAAGAGGCGACCAAAGAGCGCAACCATCAGTGAAACGATCAAGATCTGAACAACCATTAATGCTAAGCGAGATCTGCTATTCATACTGCCGACCGCGAATCAAATATCAAGACATGCAAACGTGTAAACACCGGAAGCATGATTGGCGAGACCAGCAAAGCCCAGATGCTCATTCCAAACAATGTAGTTACTACCTGGCCAATAGAACCAATGGATACTCCAAGTAAAGCACCAGTAAGTAAGTATGCAATTTCAACTAAGAAGTTAGCGATGACCACAAAGAAGACAATTCCAATTGCATTGGCGTGGATATTGTCATCTCCGTACCCGATGTAGGAAATTGCATAACCTGCCAGCAACATAATCAAAGTCCATTGACCAAAGGGGCCACTTGCACTCTGGGAAAGATCCATAAGAATTCCAGAAGCAAAGCCAATTACTGCAGCAACTTCGGGTTGACTTAAAACCGCCCACGTTAAGGCGAAGATTAATAAGATTGAAAATCCCCCACCAGGTAAACGAAACTGTGAAACAACCGCTTCCTGAATTATGAAGATCAGCAAAAATATTGGTGTTGCGACCGAGATCTGACGTGTAAGCATCGTAATTAATTACTTGCAGTAGGTGATGGAGTAACGGTGACCGTGACTGTAGGTATAGGTGTCACTTGAGGCTTTTTTGGAACCAAAGAATCACCTGGATCAGATGTTGGGCCATTCACAACAACTGCCACGACTCCTAAGGTTGCAAAATTTGTGTAGTAGCGAATGGTCGCTGTTTGAGCTACTGCACCCGCAGAATTGTCTACCTGGCTTACATAACCCAACGGAACACCTGGAACAAATGGACGGTTTGCAATACTTCCACGAGCAAGCAGAACATCCCCAACCTTTACAGTCGTTGAATTATCCAGCAATTGCAGGCTCGCCGAGCGATTTCCGCGACCCGAGAGAATGCCGATTTGTTGTGTGCCAGCAATTCGTGCACCGACTTTGAATGCTGAATCACTTGCAAGTTGGATCAGTGCTGAGTTTGGATAGACATCTTTAACAACTCCAGCCAATCCAAATTGTGAAAGCACCGTCATATTCTTTTTGATGCCGGCGTTACTTCCTGAATCAATTGTTATTGTCTGTGAAAAAGACTGACTTGACCCTTGGCTGATCACTTTGGCATTTACGATTTTGTATCCAGCAGTTCCTGCTAAATCTAGAATGTTTTCTAGTTGCGCCAGTTGGGCATCAGCATTCTTGCGATTAAGTAGCTGAATCTTCAATTCCGCATTCTCAGCCTCTAGCTTTTCGATCTGATTTCCAGTACGACCAAGTTGGGATGCATCAGATAAAAAGTTCTTTACAGGATTTAACACCGCCGCTCCAGCACGCTGGAATGGAGATAGAACTGTCTGGGTTCCCTGCTTAAAACTATCCAGCACCTTTACGCCACGAAGATCTAAGGTAATCAGAAATAGCGAAGTAACAATCAAGATCACCAACAACAAACGTGCGCGACCCTCACCGCCCTTACGCATTAAAGGTTGGCCTTATCGACGTGGCTCGGAGATTAGAACCTTCTCAAGAGCTTCAAACTCTTCGATGCACTTTCCGGAACCTTCAGCAACTGCATCCAATGGACGCTCTGCAATGTGAATTGGCATTCCGGTTTCTTTGCGAAGGCGCTCATCAAGACCCTTAAGAAGTGCTCCACCACCGGTGAGAACAATTCCGCGGTCCATCAAATCTGATGCAAGCTCTGGTGGTGTCTTATCCAGTGTGCTCTTTACAGCGTTAACAATTGAGTTCACTGGCTCTTCTAGAGCTTTGCGAATCTCTGCAGCTGAAACAACAATTGTCTTTGGCAGACCTGTTGCTAGATCGCGACCACGAATTTCTGCATCATTTTCTCCCGCTAGTGGGTAAGCAGATCCGATTGCCATCTTGATTTCTTCAGCTGTGCGCTCACCCAAAAGTAGGGAGAATTCACGCTTAACCCAGTTAATAATCGATTGATCAAGCTCATCGCCACCTACACGAATAGATAGTGAAGTCACGATTCCACCTAGTGAAATAACAGCAACTTCAGTGGTTCCGCCACCGATATCTACAACCATGTTTCCGGTTGGCTCGTGAATTGGAAGACCAGCACCGATCGCAGCAGCCATCGGCTCTTCGATGATGTAAACCTTGCGTGCACCCGCTGCATAACCAGCATCCTTAACCGCGCGCTGTTCAACACCAGTGATACCTGATGGAACGCACACAACGATACGTGGCTTAGCCAAGTAACGACGACGGTGCACCTTTTGAATGAAGTAACGCAACATACGCTCGGTTGTATCAAAGTCAGCGATAACGCCATCCTTAAGCGGACGGATTGCAACGATATTGCCAGGAGTACGGCCGATCATCTTCTTCGCTTCAATGCCAACGGCCAAAATTCCACCGGTGTCTTGATTAACAGCTACCACTGATGGCTCGTTCAAAACAATGCCACGTCCACGAACATAAACAAGCGTGTTCGCTGTGCCTAGGTCAACGGCCATATCGCGACCGATGAATGACATTCTGCTTCCTTGTGACATCTTTACTCCTTGTGCTTTTTGTTCTTGGGGAATGAATTACTTGGGAAAGAAAATCTGGATTTCACGGGCTGCTGATTCTGGTGAATCTGATCCGTGAACTAGGTTTTGCATAACTTTGGTGCCTTGATCACGAGCTAGATCTCCGCGAATAGTTCCGGGTGCAGCAACGGTTGGATCTGTTGCTCCCGCTAATGAACGGAATCCTTCGATGACACGATTTCCTGAAGCAACGATCGCAACAATTGGTCCTGACATCATGAACTCAACAAGTGGCTCATAAAAAGGTTTTCCAACATGTTCGGCGTAATGCTTTTCAAGTAGCGCTGCGTCTGCTTGCAACATGCGCACCGCGTCGATTGCATAACCTTTAGTTTCAACTCGGGAAATAATTTCACCGACTAATCCGCGGCGTACGCCATCAGGCTTAACCAGGATAAGTGTTTTCTCTGTGCTCACTTGCCTAGTCTATTAGGGTTTTTTAGGCGATGCAGCCAGCAAGGCAGCGCGAGCGGCCTCACCCTTACGGCCCACGATGATGGCTGCCACCCAGAGACCAATCAAAACCACCCCAATAATGAAGAAGGATGGCTCGACAAATCCAAAAGCGATCATCGCAACCTGCATCAGAGATCCGAAGACAAAGCCACCCGGACGGCGCAACAGGCCAGCTGCAACAAAAAGCAAGAAGGAAACAACGCAACCATAAATAATTGCTGCCTGGGATTGATCTTTCATCGCAATCAAAATCGCAAAACCCAAAGTCAAACTCTCTGCAACTAAGACAGATGCTCCAAGAACCTTCATTGTGCAAACTTCCTTCTCAAGTACGTGCGTGCTTCACCAACTGTGACAACTGAACCAGTGACAAGTATTCCAACTGTGTCTTCGCTGAGTGGTCGTATTGAATCGGTGACTGCTTTATCTAGAGCTGAGTTTAAATCTGAAACCACAAAGACGCGATCTGAACCGAAAACCGAGGAAGCGATTTTTTCTAATTCCGATGCCGGCATTGCACGCGTTGATGAACTCTGCGTCACGATTACATGGTCAACGATTGGTTCTAACTCTTGGAAAATCCCTGTCGCATCTTTATCCCCAAAGACGCCGACAACAGCGATGATTTCATCAAAATTGAATTCATTCAGCAAAGTATCAGCCAACGCCTTAGCACCATGTGGATTATGAGCGGCATCTAAAATTACGGTTGGATCACGATGTACAACTTCGCAGCGACCAGGTGAAGTAACTGCGGCAAAGCCCGCACGAACGGCGTCAATATCTAACGGTTGATCGCCAAAGAAAGCTTCGACTGCGACTAAAGCTGCTGCTGCATTTGCTGCTTGATGGCGCCCGTGTAATGGCAAGAAAATCTCGTCGTATGTCTCGTGAATTCCCTGAATCGTTAGCAACTGGCCACCCACTGCTACTGCGCGTGAGAGCACAGAAAATTCCACACCTTCTCGAACTACATCTGCGCCGACTTCGGCAGCTTTGCGAATCAACTCTTTTGCCGCTTCTGGCTCTTGCTGGGCAAGTACTACAAAACCGCCTTCTTTGATGATTCCAGCCTTAGTTGAGGCGATTTCATGCAAGGTGTGGCCCAGGTATTCCATGTGATCAAAGCCGATCGGCATGATGACAGAAACATCGGCATCGACAACATTTGTCGCATCCCATTCTCCGCCCATACCAACTTCGATGACACCAACATCAACTGGATGTTCGGCAAACGCTGCGAAAGCTAACGCGGTTATTGCTTCGAAAAATGAAATCGGATGCTCGAACTTTGAATCCATTAAATCTAGATAAGCGGCAATATCGTTGTAAGAAAAGATTAATTCCTTAGGATCAATTGGTTCGCCATTAATCGAAATACGTTCGCGATACGTTTCTAGATGTGGGCTTGTAAAGCGTCCAGTGCGTAGACCATGAGCAAATAACAGCGAATCAACCATGCGGCTAGTTGTTGTCTTACCGTTGGTGCCACCAATGTGGATTGTTGGATATGTCAGCTGTGGTGAACCCAAGATATCTACAAGAGCTGCAATGCGTTCGGTAGTTGGTGCAATGCGTGTTTCTGGCCAACGCGCAAGCAAAGCTTGTTCGATCGCGTCTACGCGCTCTTGATCATCTGGTGAAATCATCATGCTTGTGGCAATGCTGCAAGCGCGGCAGTAATTCGTTCGATATCAGATGTTGTCTTTGCTAGACGTTCGCGAATTTCTACAAGCACATTTTCTGGAGCTTTAGCCATAAAGCCTTCGTTGTTCAGCTTTACTTCAGCGGTTTGCTTATCCTTGCTTGCAGTTGCTAAATCTTTTTCAAGACGTGCACGCTCTGCAACAACATCAATTGATCCAGTTAGATCGAATTCAATTGTTACACCTGCTGCTTCACACTTTGCACTCGGTGTGATGTCACCCAGCTCCATGCGAACCACAAAGGCAACGGCAGATGCGTACTTGGCAATGTCACCTGTTGCCACGATGCGGCCAGGAATCTTCAGCGAAGTCTTGATGCCTTGGTCATTTCTAAAGCGACGAACTTCGGTAATGATCTCTTGTAGCTGAGAAATAAGTGCTTCAGCCTTCTTATCTACGTGTGCGGGATTAGCACCAGGCCACTGAGCAACTACAAGGGATTCTCCCCCAGTGAGCGTGGTCCACATCTGCTCGGTAATAAATGGCATAACCGGGTGCATCAAGCGGAAGAGCTGATCGAGAACAAACCCTAGAACTCGCTTGGTTCCTTCAGCGTTTCCGGATGCAAAAGATTCCTTTGAAAGTTCTAAGTACCAATCACATAGGTCATCCCAAGCAAAGTGGTACATCAACTCGCAGGCACGTGCGTACTCGTACTTTTCAAGAAGATCAGTTGTCTCTGAAATAGTTTCTGATAAACGGCTAAGGATCCACTTATCAATTGCATTAAGAGAATCAGTTGCAGGTAAATCTCCAGCAACAGTTGCACCATTCATCATTGCAAAACGTGTTGCGTTCCATAACTTTGTTGCAAAGTTACGTGATCCGCCGATCCAATCTTCAGCAAGTGCTTGGTCCGTACCTGGGTTAGCACCACGGGCCAATGTAAAGCGCAGCGCATCTGCGCCGTACTTGTCCATGAATTCAAGTGGATCAATTACATTGCCACGACTCTTAGACATCTTCTTGCCAAATTGATCGCGAACTAAACCATGCAACATGATTGTTTTAAAGGGGGGTACACCATCCATTGCAAAAGTTGACATCATCATCATGCGAACAACCCAGAAGAACAAGATGTCGTATCCAGTTACTAGAACTGATGTTGGGTAGAACTTTGCAAGGTCGGCAGACTTATCAGGCCAACCAAAGGTTGAAAACGCCCACTGACCAGATGAGAACCATGTGTCTAGAACATCTGAATCTTGTGTCCAACCAGCTGGTGCAGTTTCATCCGGACCAACTACTTGCACTTCGCCATTAGGACCGTACCAAACAGGAATTCTGTGACCCCACCACAACTGACGTGAAATACACCAGTCGTGCATGTTGTCGACCCACTCGAAATAACGTGGAGCAAGAGCTTCAGGTTCAATCTTTACTGCACCGCTGCGAACTGCATCAGCAGATGCTTTAGCCATTGGTTCAACTTTTACAAACCATTGCTTTGATAAACGTGGCTCAATAGTTGTATCGCAACGAGAACAATGACCAACTGCGTGCATGTAAGGACGCTTTTCAGCAACAATTCGCCCAAGCTCCTTTAGCTTTGCAACTACAGCAACCCGAGCATCAAAACGATCCATGCCATCAAACTCTGTGCCAGTTCCATCCATAATTCCATGTTCATTCATGATTACCACAAATGGCACGTTGTGGCGCATGGCCATCTCAAAGTCATTTGCATCATGAGCCGCTGTTACCTTAACTGCTCCAGTACCAAAATCTGGGTCAACTAATTCATCAGCAATAATCGGAATCATTCGATTTACAAGTGGAAGCAAAACTTCCGTTCCAATCATGTGCTTGTAACGCGGATCATCAGGGTGAACTGCAACAGCACCATCACCCATCATTGTTTCGGCACGAGTAGTGGCAACAACAATGCTTTGCTCACCATCTCCGTACCTAACAGAGACGAACTCTCCGGCATCATCTTGATGCTCTACTTCAATATCTGACAATGCAGTTAAACATCGTGGGCACCAGTTAATGATTCGTTCTGCGCGATAGATCAAACCGGCGTCATACATGCGCTTGAAAATTGTTACTACTGCTTTGGACATACCTTCATCCATAGTGAAGCGTTCTCTAGACCAATCGACAGATGAACCCAAACGCTTCATTTGTTCAAGAATCGCACCGCCGGATTCTTCTTTCCATTGCCAAACTTTCTTAACAAACTCTTCGCGTCCTAAATCATGACGCGATTGACCAGCAGCGGCTAACTGCTTTTCGACAACGTTCTGTGTTGCAATTCCAGCGTGATCCATTCCTGGTAACCAAAGAACTTCAAAGCCCTGCATGCGCTTCATGCGCGATAAGCAATCTTGCAAAGTTTGATCTAAGGCGTGACCAATATGTAAAACACCTGTCACATTGGGAGGAGGCAAAACAATTGAGAAAGCTTCCTTTGACGAAGTTGCATCTGCGGTGAAATATCCAGCGTCAACCCACTTTTGATAGAGCGGGGCCTCAATCTCCTGAGGAGAAAATGTAGAGGCTAATTCACGGCTAGAAGACATAGTGCGCAGTCTAGATTATGCGCTCTTCTCCTCTTGACCTTTTTGTCCGCGTGAGCGTTTTGGCCCTGTGTGATTAATCAAAGTTGGCGCTCCCCCAGAAATGATGCATTCCTTGGTGATGATCACCTTTTCGACATCAGTGCGGCTTGGAACGTCATACATAACGGTTAACAGGACAGATTCCATAATTGCGCGAAGTCCACGTGCACCTGTGCCGCGTTCTTGAGCTAGATCTGCGATTGCATCAAGTGCTTCAGCATCAAATTCGAGCTGCACATGATCGAGATCAAATAGACGCTGATACTGCTTTACCAAAGCATTCTTTGGCTCAGTCAGAATCTGCATCAAGGCTGGCTTATCAAGATTTTCAACGCTTGTAAGAACTGGAAGGCGTCCGATGAATTCTGGAATCATTCCAAACTTTAAGAGATCTTCAGGCATAACATCGGCGAAAATGTCCTTGCGATTCTTATCTGCAGAATTCTGCAGCGTTGCATTGAAGCCCACACCTGATTTGCCAACGCGAGATTCGATAATCTTTTCAAGACCAGCAAAAGCTCCACCGACGATAAACAAAACATTTGTTGTATCGATTTGAATGAACTCTTGGTGTGGATGCTTACGTCCACCCTGAGGCGGTACTGATGCAACAGTTCCTTCAAGAATCTTCAATAGCGCTTGCTGAACACCTTCACCTGAAACATCGCGAGTAATTGATGGGTTCTCAGATTTGCGAGCAACCTTATCGATTTCATCAATGTAGATGATTCCGGTTTCAGCCTTCTTTACATCGTAATCTGCAGCTTGTAAAAGCTTGAGCAAGATGTTTTCAACATCTTCACCAACGTAGCCCGCTTCGGTTAATGCGGTCGCATCTGCAATTGCAAATGGAACATTAAGCATACGAGCCAAAGTTTGCGCCATAAGAGTCTTGCCGCAACCTGTTGGTCCGAGCATCAAAATGTTTGACTTAGCTAATTCAATTGAATCTTCGCGACCACTATCGCCACTTTGTACACGCTTGTAATGGTTGTACACCGCAACAGATAAAGACTTCTTTGCACGGTCTTGTCCGATTACATATTGATCTAGAAATTCGAAGATTGCTTGTGGTTTTGGAAGTTCGGCTAAGCCAAGCGAATTCGCCTCACTGAGCTCTTCAACGATGATCTCGTTACAGAGTTCAATACATTCATCACAGATATATACGCCAGGACCGGCAATAAGTTTCTTAACCTGCTTCTGAGTTTTGCCACAAAAGGAACACTTCAGCAGATCGCTAGTTTCACCGATTCTTGTCATGCCCCAAGTTTAGATTCTGGAGCAGATTTACGCTGGGGTTTTTACGCTTACTTCTGTTCGCCGTGAGAATAATCCGGTTCGATTTCTTTCTTTGGCATCTTCATATCCTTAACGCCAGGGACTCGAAGGATTGCTAATCCAATAAGAACATGAAAAACCGATGCTCCTATCAACAACTCTTTCTCGCCAAATAATTCAACCGCGGGGCCGATCAGTGCCATACCAATCGGCATGAGACCGGCTGATCCCATGTGATCGATTGAGAAGACTCGACCCTGCAGATGCGGTGGAACTTCTCGCTGAACTGCTGATGACCACCACGCTTCCCAAGGTCCAACTGAAAATCCTGCAAACAAATAGGCAAGAACAACAAATGTTCCTGAAATTGGGAATGCTAAAGATAGTGGCGCAATGATGATGAACATCCAGACAAAGATGGAAACATAACCTTCGTGCTTGACCTTAATCTTCACGCACAGAACCGCTGAGATAATTGAGCCTAATGAAAAAGCTGCCGCTGATAATGCAAAGGGGGTATTGGAATCAAACTCTCGTCTGGTTATCACCGGAAGCAAAACAACCTCTGCAGCGATTACAACCATAAGTTGAAGAGATGCCATCGCGATCATGGCTCCGATCCATGGAATATCGCGCACTGTGCGAAGACCTTCGCGTAGTTCCGTAAAGAACGGCTCACGTTCTGGCTTATTGCCGTTGATATCTTCTTGAATTTTAAAGAGGAAATAAGTTCCAATTACAAAAGCAACAGCGGTGAAAATAAATGTAAGTCTGCCACCGACGAAGAAGACTGCAGCTCCTCCAATTCCGGGACCCACGATTGTTGAACCTTTAGTCATGATGTTGCGAGCAACATTTGCAGCCGGCAGTTTTTCATCAGGAACAAGGCTTGGGATGATTGCTCCGGCAGCCGCTGCGCCAAATGCATCTCCAACTCCCATGAGGAAAACAGCAAGGCCTAAAAGATAATGTGGCATAGACGGTGCCGAAACAAAAACCATTGCAATAACAACTGCAGATCTAAATAAGTCTGCGCCGATCATGACATTTCGACGGGGCAAACGATCCGCCCACACACCTGCAAATGGAGCGAAAACAACTCCGGATAGAACACGTGCTCCAAGAATTAAACCTAATGAACTTGCGGTACCACCTGCATCAAGAACTGTTACTGCAAGTGCGATGGGAAAGGCTGATGCTCCCAAAACAAAGATTGCGTTAGAAAACCAAAAGAGCCGGTACCCCTTGTAAGACCAAAGGGAGCCCGGCTCAAATAGTTTCACGCAAAGATAGAAGTGTTTACTTCTTAGCCTTACGTGATGCAAGAACTTGATCGATGATTCCGTATTCAACAGCTTCTGTAGCTGTCAGAATCTTGTCTCGCTCAATGTCTTTACGAATCTCTTCAGACGTCTTTAATACATGGCGTGACAACAAGTCTTCCTGTAGACGAGTGATTCGATCGATTTCGCGAGCTTGGATTTCGATATCAGATGCTTGTCCGCCACCTTCTGATGAAGGTTGGTGAATCAAAATACGTGAGTGCTCTAGTGCGTAACGCTTGCCCTTAGCTCCACCAGCAAGAATTACCGCTGCTGCAGATGCTGCTTGACCCAAGCAAATAGTGCTGATGTCTGGGCGAACAAACTGCATGGTGTCATAAATCGCCGTTAGCGCAGTAAAAGATCCACCAGGTGAGTTGATGTAAATCATGATGTCGCGGTCTGGATCCATAGATTCCAGCGTCAATAGCTGTGCCATAACATCGTTTGCAACGGTGTCATCAATTGGCTGACCTAAGAAAATGATGCGCTCTTCAAATAGCTTCGTGTACGGATCTTGACGCTTGTATCCATAGGCCGTCTTTTCTTCAACAGTTGGAAGAACGTAGCGAGAAGTAATCTCTTGAATGTTTTTCATTACGCTTTTCCTCCCGTGATTTGTCCCAATGAAGTAACGACATGATCAACAAAGCCGTAATCCTTTGCATCTTCTGCGTTAAACCAGTTGTCGCGATCTGAGTCTGCAAGAATCTTTTCTAGTGACTGACCTGTGTGCAGAGCATTGAGTTCAGAAAGAGTTTGCTTAGTAATAGCCATCTGCTCTGCCTGAATACGAATATCAATTGCTGTTCCACCAATTCCACCCAGTGGTTGGTGCATCAGAATACGAGAGCTCTTGGTTGCGTAACGCTTGCCTTTGGTTCCTGAAGTAAGAAGGAACTGACCCATTGATGCAGCCATTCCGAAAGTTACAGTTGCAACATCATTTGGAATTAACTCCATGGTGTCGTAGATCGCCATTCCAGCAGTTACAGATCCACCTGGAGAGTTGACGTACAAGAAAATATCTTTCTTAGTATCTAATGAAGAAAGTAGAAGTAATTGAGCACAGACCATGTTGGCCATGTCGTCGCGGACTTCACCTGACAAGAAAACAATCCGCTCTTCAAGCAGGCGGTTGTAAATCTGGTCTCTCATCTTGTTTTCTGTATCCACGTCAATTGCCTCCTGTATTTTTACCTGTAGTGACCTTAACAATTAAGCAGGCTAAATGCTTCCCGATTAGAAGAAATACATGCGTGAACTGTGCTCTGTTCGCTCTAGGCGGAGCGCTTGGAAGGTCTTTATGCCTCTTCGACTAGATCTGCAGGGTTGGCAGGCTTTGGTGCGAGCTCCTCGAGATCGATCACCTTGCCAGAAGAATCCTTAACTGTGATGCGTCCGAGAACAGAAGCGAGCGCCTTTGCGCGAGTTACCTCGGCAACGAGCTGCTGAATCTGTCCAGCCTTTTGCAACTCCTCAGCAAATTGCTGTGGTGCCATTCCGTAACGCTGTGATGTGCGAACCAAGTACTCGGTTAATTCAATCTCAGAGATCTGAACATCCTCAGCCTGAACAATCGCATCAAGTAGGAAATCTGACTTCAAAGATGAGCGAACCTGGCCATCCACCTCAGCGCGGTGCTCTGCATCTTCCATGCGACCTTCGCCTTCGAGATGGTCATTAACTTCAAGTTCCACCAAATTGTCAGGTACAGGAATCTCGCTGTCTGTCAGCAACTTTTCAACCAGACGGTCGCGTGCTTGTGCACCTTGTTCCATCTTCTTGACGCGCTCTAAACGAACAACAAAGTCAGCTTTTAGCTCAGCAAGTGTGTCGAATTCAGATGCAAGCTTTGCAAATGCATCATCAACTGGTGGAAGCTCGCGCTCCTTAACAGCCTTAACGGTTGCCTTAACTTCGCCCTTTTCGCCCTCTTGCTGTCCAACAAGTTCAGTCTCAAACTGCTTAACATCCCCTGCCTTCATGCCAATCAAAATCTCATCAAGACCAGGAATCATCTTGTCTGAACCAACTTCGTAGGAAATGTCATTTGCCTGTCCACCATCAACTTCTGCACCATCAATAAATGCAGTCATATCTAGAGTTGCAAAGTCGCCCATCTTTACTTCACGCTCAACTGTTGTCAGGGTTCCAAAACGTGTGCGTAATGATTCGATCTGCTCATCTACATCTGAGTCTTCAACCTTTACATCATCAACTTCGATTGTGATCTTTGAGAAATCAGGCAAGACAACTTCTGGGCGAACATCAACTTCGACCGCAAATACAAGCTTCTCGTTATCTACAAACTCTTTAACATCAACTTCTGGACGACCAATAACTGCGACCTTGTGCTCGCGAGCTGCCTGACCGTAAAACTCTGGAAGAGCTGAGTTGATTGCCTCATCAATAACAGTGCCACGACCTACGCGCTGATCGATCATCGATGCAGGGATTTTTCCCTTACGGAATCCAGGGATGTTCACCTGCGATGCAACCTTCTTATATGCATTAGCTACATGTGATTCGAGCTCAGAATAAGCAACTTCAACATCAAGACGAACACGTGTTGGAGATAGAACTTCTACTGAACTTTTCACTAATTGCTCCTAGGTGGAAGTGATGATTACCGAGACAAACTGGTCGGGGCGGGGAGATTCGAACTCCCGATCTCCTGCTCCCAAAGCAGGCGCGCTAGCCACTACGCTACGCCCCGAGGCGCAAGGATGGAGTCTAAACCAGATTTCACACTCTGATTACCGACCCAGTACCTTTAGCCCATACACCCGCGGGTGTAGCTCAATGGTAGAGCCCCAGCCTTCCAAGCTGGCCATGCCGGTTCGATCCCGGTCACCCGCTCCAGATTGTTTATCCGATAGATCCAACCTTGTTTACTAGGGCTCTGCCAACAAAAGTGATTGAAGTCCCGCCCGAGACGGCAAATTGATTCGTTATGCGAAGGGCAAATATTGCACCTGGAGATACATTAGAGGCGGCTCCAATGACAGTAAAGCCATATTGTCTTCCTGATATGCCATTTGCGTTGGAATTAGCATCTGAAGCAATTGCAAACTGATTCGTAATTGCAGAATTTCCAATAACTATTTCAGCATTCAATTTAAATGTATCTGCGAAATTGGCAACTCCAACAACAATCACCTCAAATGTGTAGTTGCCACCTATATCTGCCGTAAAAAAAGTATGGGAAGTTGAGTTTCCAGTAGTTGTAATTGCAAGCGTTGCACCAGGAACTGTTGCAAATTTCGAAACTGAAACTCCAGCATCTCCTTGTGCACCAGTTGCACCGGTGTCACCTTTTGCTCCTTGAACTCCTTGTGAACCAGTCGTACCAGCTGTTCCTGTTTCTCCTTTTAGACCCGTAGCGCCAGTTGTTCCTGAAGGACCAGTAGCGCCAGTTGCGCCAGTTATTCCTGCCGATCCTGTTGATCCGATGGGACCCGTTGCTCCTGTTGCTCCTGTTGCTCCTGTTGCTCCAGTAAGTCCATGAGCTCCTAGCAATCCAGTTGCACCCGTTGCACCTTTGTCACCGGTTATACCTTTATCTCCTTTGTCACCCTTATCTCCTTGCGGCCCTGTCGCTCCAGTTGTGCCTGCAGGTCCAGTGTCCCCAACGACAACTGATGCAACTGCGGGCTCCTTAGGGCGTAAGGAGGTTGTAACTTTCCAAACACCTTTTTTCTTTGGTCCATATAGATTTAAGTTTTTTGTATCAATATAAAAATCACCATTTATGCCTAATGTTTTTAAAGGAATTCCTGCACCACTCAGAATGGTGTTTACAGTTTTAGTTGGTGAAGGGCCTGCAGCCTTGTTACTACTCTTCTCGCCTGCGATAGCTGACGGAAGTATCGCTAGAGAAGTTATAAGCGTGATCGCGACTAAAAATCTTTTGCTCTTCATGGTTCACCAGTTTTTCTGTTTGGGGAATTAAGTCTGAACCTGAGAATTTCCCTAGCGAATAAGGGTTTCGGAAGACGGTTTCGGCGTGGCCACGGGGATATCCCCGTGGAAATAATCTGATTTCTCTGTCGTATTACACAGACCCAGTGGCTAAAATTCTCAGCATGAACCTGTTTATTACAGGCAGTCGATGACGAGGGGTCAGGACAAGCAGTACTAACGAGAGGATATGTATATGTCATCAAAGAAAAGATTGGCAGCAGTTGCAATCACGATTGCAGCGCTGACTGTAGGGTCTGTTGGAGTTGCTTCAGCACATGGTGGACCAGGTAAAGGTGCACTCAAGGGAACTGCACTTGCTGAACTAGTGAAGGCAGGAACGATTTCACAAGCACAGGCTGATGCAATCTCAAAGAAGTTAGAAGAACAAAGAGCAAACATGGATGCAAACAAGTCCGCTCATAAGGCGACTCATGAAGCACATCGTGCAGAAGTAGAAGCACTTGTTGCTTCAACACTTGGTATTGATGCAGCGACAATTAAGACACGTCTTGCAGCAGGAGAAACACTTGGAGCAATTGCAGGAACAAAGAAGCCTGCTCTTATTTCAGCACTTGTGGCACTTGAGACCAAGGAAATTGATGCTCGCGTAACTGCCGGCACATTAACCGCAGCTCAGGCAGCAACACTTAAGGCAAACCTGACAGATCATGTAACCAAGATGGTTGATTCAGTTAAGAGGCCTAAGGATGGAAAAGGCCACAAGGGTCACAAGGGTCACAAGGGTATGGGCAAAGGTCCACGCCACTAAGTTGTAAAAACACTTCCTCCATAGAAGTAAAAACCCGCCACGTGAGCAATCACTTGGCGGGTTTTTCTTTTCCCGTGGCAGGATGAGCACATGCGCATTCATATTGGTAGTGATCATGCTGGTTTGGAATTAAAGGCGGCTCTTGTTGAACACTTGCAGAGCAAAGGTCACGATGTAAAAGATCATGGGCCACATGAATATGACGCAGTAGATGATTACCCAGATTTTTGCATCCCTGCAGCGATTGCAACTGTTGCAGATCCAGCTTCCCTTGGAATCGTTTTAGGTGGATCTGGAAACGGCGAACAGATCGCTGCTAACAAGGTTAAGGGCGTCCGTGCTGTTCTAGCGTGGAGCGTTGAGACAGCAAAGCTTGGTCGCGATCACAACAATGCAAATGTTGTTGGTATCGGTGGGCGCATGCATTCAATTGAAGATTGCAAGTCGATTATTGATGCCTTCATCGAGACACCATTTTCAAATGATGAGCGCCATGTTCGCAGAATCAACAAGATCGCTAAGTATGAAAATGAAGGTTCGCTTTAAGCCTTTATGTACATCATGTCGTTAACGGCGTGATCTTTATCGATTCCTTGGCCTTCAAAACGAGTAACTGGTCGCCATTCGGGTTTTTCGATGACTCCCCCAGTAAACAAAGTTGATTGCGCAAAAACTTCTTGAATGCTGTTTGCATAAGGAACCCAGTCAGTTGCAATATGAATGAATCCGCCCTTTTTAATCTTTGGATGAATCAGCGCTAAGAATCCTTCGTTAACTATTCGGCGCTTATTGTGTTTCTTCTTTGGCCATGGGTCTGGAAAGAAAAGATGAATGCCATCGAGAGAATCATCTGCAATCATGTGCTGCAAGACAACATGAACATCTTCTTCAATAACCTTTAGGTTTGTTAACGTGTTTTCAACAATACGGGCTAACAGCTTTCCAATTCCGGGTGGATGAACATCAACTGCGAGATATCCGTTTTTGGGGTGATTCTTTGCAATGATCGCTGTGGCTTCACCCATTCCAAAGCCGATCTCCATGATGACCTTGTCGCTGGTTGGAAAAATCTCAGGAATGTTTATTTGTTCTTGTTTGAACTCAATTCCATGCACCTGTTGCAGGGCATCTTTGGCCATTCGTTGGGCATCTGTAATTCGGGAACCTCGGATGCTGTAGCTACGTACCGAAGGGCGTTCCATGGGGCAACTCTGTCATGGTTGGATATGAACCTACAAAATCACCGAAGGAGATCCAAGTGCCAGGTCTAAATCTGAGCCGTGCCGAAGCAAAAGAGCGTGCCGACCATCTTTATGTAAATAGCTATGTCGTAACTCTTGATGTTACAAAGGGCGAGGAAACCTTTTACTCAAAGTCAGAGGTTTCATTCACATGTAATAAGCCTGGCTTTGCAACCTTCATCGATGCAGTTGGTCGCTCAGTAATCAGTGCAACCCTTAACGGCGTTGCCGTAGATACAAGCAACTTTGATGGCGAAAGCATTTTCCTAACTAACTTGGCTGCAGATAATCTCTTGGTGATTGAGATTGAAGCAGAGTATTCAAAGTCTGGTGAAGGTCTACAGCGATCAGTAGATCCATCTGATGGTGAGATTTACTTGTACTCACAGGGCGAGACTGCACATATTCGCAACATGTTCCCATGTTTTGATCAGCCTGCCCTTAAGGCGACCTTCTCTTTAACTGTTACTACCCCAGGACATTGGCAGGCGGTTTCAAATAACCCTGTCGAGTCAAAGGTTGCAAAGGGAGATCTAGTTGAATGGAAGTTCTCAACTACTCCGCGCATCGCAACATACCTGGATGCATTAATTGCCGGCCCTTACTCATCTGTTCACGATGTGTACAAAGGACAAAAGGAGATTCCTCTAGGAATTTACTGCCGCAAGTCAATGATGCAGTATCTAGATCCTGAAGATATCTTCCTAATTACTAAGCAGGGCTTTGAGTACTTTGAAAAGACATTTGGTTTGGCGTATCCATTTGAAAAGTACGACCAGATCGCAGTTGTTGACTTTAACTTTGGTGCAATGGAAAACGCAGGAGCGGTTACTTTCCGCGAAGATGTTCTTGTATTCCGTAGCCACATGCCAGACAAGGCGTACCTGTCGCGTGCAAACACAATCCTGCACGAGATGGCACACATGTGGTTTGGAGACATGGTCACCATGTCATGGTGGGACGATCTATGGCTCAACGAATCATTTGCAGAATGGTCTTCATACTTAGCTTTATCTGAAGCAACTCGTTTCAAAGGCGCTTGGTCTGAATTTAACTCTGCACGAAAGAACTGGGCTTACCGCCAAGATCAGTTGGTATCTACCCACCCAATCATCGCTGACATGGTTGATATGGAAGCGGTTAATGCAAACTTCGATGGAATTACCTATGCAAAGGGAGCCTCTGTTCTGCACCAACTAGTTGCACATGTTGGTCGCCCGCAGTTCATTGCAGGTCTTCAGAAGTACTTTGCAAAGCATGCATGGGGAAATACAACTCTTGAAGATCTTTTGGTTGAACTTGAGGCATCGAGCGGTCGCAAGCTTGAGAGCTGGGTAAGCACCTGGCTTCAAACAGCCGGTGTAAATACATTGCGCCCAGCCCTTGAAATCGAGGGCGATGTTTACAAGAGCATAACAATCAAGCAAGAGACACCATTAGTTCCTGCGGATTCAAAGGAGCTTCGTCCACACCGTCTTGCAGTTGGCTTGTATGACATTAAGGGCGATTCTTTACAACTTCGAAAGAGTGTTGAATTAGATGTTGCCGGAGCAGCAACCGTGGTGGCAGATCTTGCAGGTGAAAAGGTTGCAGATCTATTGCTTATCAATGATCGCGATCTTTCCTATGCAAAGCTTCGTTTTGATGACCGCTCAATTGCAACACTCAAGACACATCTAGGTAAGTTTGATGATGCTTTAGCTCGCGCACTGTGCTGGGCTTCTATTTGGGATATGCATCGTGACGCTGAAATCTCATCATCAGACTTCATCGAAATAGCCCTTAATGGTCTTGCTGGGGAAACCGATGATGCAATCGTCAACATTGTCTTAATGCAGCTCAATACTTCAGTAGAAGCGTATGCAAAGGATTCTAACCTTGCTGCTTATCGCGAAAAGCTAGCCAATGGTTTGTGGGCGCTAACCCAAAACTCTGTACCTGGTAGCGATCTTCAGTTGCTGATTTCTCGCGCCTTTGCAATCAATGCACACACACCAGAGCAAACAGCAAAGATTCGTGAGCTGCTAAACGGTGGCGCGCCAGGACTAAAGGTTGATACCGATCTTCGTTGGTACTTCCTCATTGCACTTACTGAGCGTGGAGCAACTACTAGGGGCGAACTTGATGCAGAACTTGCCAAGGACAACACGACTAGTGGAAATATCGCTTTTGAAACATGTCTAGCAGCTATGCCAAACAATGAGGCCAAGGCATATGCATTTAATAAGGTTCTTAATGAAGACATCGTTACATCGATGAGAAGCGCCTTGATTGCTGGATTCCAACGCCCAATTCAGCGTGAACTGCTGGAACCTTTTGTAAATCTGTACTTCGATAACCTGATTAGTGCTTGGGAATCCAAGTCATATGAAGGTGCCGCTAAGTATGTTTCTGGTTTCTATCCAACGTGGATTGTGAAGCAATCAACCGTTGATGCGACTAACGCATGGCTCAATGGAGCTGGTAAAGATTCACCGGCGGTGCTTCGTAAACTTGTTAAAGAGTCTCAGGATGGATTGATCCGCGCTCTTAAGGTTCAAGCCTTAGATCGCTAGTTATTCGATTGTTGTGATTGACGATGTCTTAGCCTTCTTAGGCTTTGACATCGCATAAGCCAGAACTGAGATCACAACAAACATCACTGTTGGGAGTACGAAAAAAGTTACAACAGTTTCGAGAACCGACATTCCAGGAAACTCGACAATTGGACCTTCGTTATTGTTCATGGGAAAAGTGTAATTTACTTATGCAGTTGCCGCAGCCACGCCAAATGGCTCGAGATACTGCAGCCATCTGTGATCTGTGCGACCTGTTCCAAGGATTCTCCATGCTGCCCCAACTGGCTCGCGTGGAAGAGTCCTTAATCGCCAACCTAACTCTTTCAGATGTTTATCAGCCTTTAAGTGATTGCACTTGTGACAAGCTGAAACAACATTTTCCCAATTGTGTCCTCCGCCTCGACTGCGCGGGATTACATGGTCAATTGATGTAGCAGGTGCGGCGCAATAAACACATCGACCACCATCTCTGGCAAATATTGCACGGCGAGAAAGTGGCACTGCATGTCGATATGGAATTCGCACAAATTTATTGAGTCGGACAACTGATGGCAAAGAAATCTGCCCGCCTGCAAAACGTAAAACTTCGCCAGAGTCTTCAACCATTGTTGCTCTGTGATTAAGAACCAAAATGAGCGCACGACGATCTGTGATGACACCCAATGGTTCATAGGTGGCGTTCAGAACTAGTGTGCGCGACATCAATCGCTCCCGATCTGGCACGTGGCTCGTGCCGATTGGGTTATCTTGCACCAAAACACCCGACCGCGTGGGTATTTGATGAGGGCTTTTAGGTAAATGTTTGGATAAAGTCTCTTTATTATGAGTGACACCGTGCGTGAATTTCTGGACTGGATGGCGGGTGCTCCCCTCCGAGTTCTGATCATCCTTGTAGCAGCTGCCCTAGTTCAGGCCTTTGGTTCCCGAGCGATTACGCGGGCCATGAACAAATTAGCCTCAGTTGATTTAGTCCCAGGGCCACGCAACATAGTTGCTCGCCAAAAAGAACGCGCAAGCACTATTGGTGGGGTTCTTTCGGCAACGCTTAAAGCAACTACATGGATTGTTGCAACCGCTATGGCTTTGGGAGAGTTTGGTTTTGATTTAGGGCCACTAATTGCTTCTGCCGGAATCGTCGGTGTTGCTCTTGGTCTAGGTGCACAAACTTTGGTTCGCGATATTTTGTCTGGAATTTTTATGTTGATTGAAGATCAATACGGTGTCGGTGATTCAATTTCGGTTCTAGAAGTTGAAGGCGTTGTTGAAAAGGTTGGGCTTCGCGTTACAACTGTTCGCGACGGCCAAGGAACACTGTGGTACCTGCGCAACGGTGAAATCCTTAAAGTTGGAAATCAATCTCAATCTGGTTGATTTACGAGCGAATTCGCTGCCATTTCTAGATAAACCCATAGCTCTGCTCTTAGTGCAGCATCCATTTCAACTCCATTTACCGCCTGATGCATTGCATTTAACCAAGCATCTCTCGCATCTTGGGTGATAGGAAATTCAGCATGACGCATTCGCAAACGTGGATGTCCGCGATTTTCTTGATAGGTACTTGGACCGCCCCAATACTGTTCTAAGAACCACTGCAGACGCTGGGCTGCACCTTTCATATCTGCTTCTGGGTACATAGGACGCAGGATCGGATCAGTTGCAACAACTGCATAGAACTGCGAAACAAGATCTGCAAAGAATTTTTCTCCGCCTACTTGTTCATAAAAGGTACTCATAGATAAAGGCTAGCGGAGTTTAAGAGAGCGCAGGCCTAGTACCAGCACTGGTACGGCAGCAAAGAAACAAAGCCATCCATAGCTAAGAGTTCCAATGATTACTCCTGCTAGTGCACCACCTGCTGCACCAGACAAATTCATTACTAAATCACTTGCACCTTGTGATGAAGCCTTAAACGCAGAGTCAACGCTTTCAGATAGAAGTGCAGAGCCTGCGATCAAAGTGCATGACCAACCAAGGCCCAAGAGAAATAGACCGACTCCTAATGTGTAAGCATCATCTGCACGCGCAAATCCTGAAATCACTGTGGAAAGCAGAAGGGTCACAATTCCGATTTGAATAACCTTAACGCGGCCTAGTCGATCACTAAGAGCGCCAACCAATGGCGAGAAGGCATACATACCTAAAACGTGAATACTGATTACCAAGCCAATGATTGTCAGAGTCACATCAACATGTGCCATATGTACAGGCGTCATGACCATGACAGAAACCATTGCCACGTGACCAATCGCAATTGAAAGAATCGCGAAAAGTGCTTTGGGATTATTGCGAATGTGCGTCAGGGCTTTCTTCGTGTCACCTTTTTCTAGCTTGGTTACTGACTCTTTATTAGCAACTAGGTAAGGATCTGGTCGAAGAAACATTGCAATAACAATGGTTGCTAATGCCAGAGTCGCTGCTGAAATCAAATATGGCCCAACTAAACGAGGCAGCCCAAAGTTTTCTGCAAGATTGCCTGCAGGTTGCATCAGATTTGGGCCAGTTACTGCGCCAATCGTTGAGCCCCACACAACAAAGGAAAGTTGCTTTGCACGTGTTTGATCAGTTGCCAAATCAATTGCAGCAAATCGAGCTTGATAACCTGCTGCCGATGCTGCACCGACCATGAATGTTCCAAGCAACATCAAAAAAATATTTCGTTGCGAGCCACCAAGAATTGCAAAGAGTGACCCGATTGCACCAGCGGTGTAACCCACTGATAGTGCCAATCTGCGTCCGCCACGAGCGGTTAACCGTGCAAGAGGTAGTGCCAATGCGGCAGCACCTAACACCGCACTAGTTTGCGCGAGTCCGGCCAAAGTTTCCGAATCAGTAATTGAAGAAACAAGAAGTGAACCTGCAGCAACAGTTCCGGCAACCCCAACACCGCTCAAAACTTGCGCGCTTGCAAGAGTCCTTACGGTTCTATGTTGAAGCGCTGAGTTTGGCATTAAGCAACCAGTCGGACCCAAACAGCGGTATCTGTTGGCAAGGTGTGCCCTGTTACCGGACCACTTGCAACCAATATCTGACTATTGCTAGGTAGTTGAATTGGTGCACCAAAGTTGATGTAACACGCAAAATCTCCTGGACGTTCGAAGGCGACAACATCTTTGCCTGCTTCGATCCATTCCATAGGACCATCACCTAGACCTGCTTCAGCTTTACGGATTGCAAGTGCTTGGCGATACATAGTCAGAGTTGAACCTTCGACGCCATCTTGCGTATCAACTGCGTACTTACCCATCCACGGTGATTGTGGCAACCACGTTTCATTAAGTGTCAATGAATCATTAGTTGAAAAACCAAATCCACCCTTTGGATCAGATGACCATGGCAATGGAACACGACAACCATCACGTCCGCGATCTTGGAAGCCACTCATCTTCCAGCGAGGATCGGTTAAACGATCCTCAGGTAAATCACGAACTTCTGGTAGCGCTAGTTCTTCGCCTTGGTATAGATAAGTTCCACCAGGCAATGCCAGTGTCATCAAAGTTGCACTGCGGGCGCGCAAAGTTCCGCGAGCAATGTTGAGCTTTGACGCATCACCTTGGCGAGACAAGGTTGTATCTCCGTGATTTGTTAGCCCAAGATCCAAGCGGTCAACTGATCGCACAACATCGTGATTGTTAAACACCCATGAAGTTGGTGCCCCAACTTCTGCTAACGCCTCGATTGAGTTATTGATCTTCTTCTTAATTTCAGCGGCATCCCACAGAGTTGTGAGCATTTCAAAGTTAAATGAGTTCTGAAGTTCATCTGCGCGAACATAACGAGCGATACGAGAAGCTGGGCTTACCCATGCTTCGGCAACTGCCATGCGATCACCTGGATATGAATCAAAGATCTTGCGCCATGAACGGTAAATGTCATGCACGCCTTCTTGATCCCAAAATGGCTTGTGCTCTGTGCCAAGCATCGTTGCAGTTGGATCAATACGAATATCTGGCAAACCAGCTTCTTTAACCATTCCGTGGGCAACATCGATACGGAAACCATCAACGCCGCGATCCAACCAAAACTTCAAAACATCTTCCAGATGATCTTTAACTTCTTGGTTTTCCCAATTGAGATCAGGTTGTTCAACTGCAAAAAGGTGTAAGTACCACTGGCCCGGTGTGCCATCAGCTTCAGTGATGCGATGCCACGCTGGTCCACCAAATACTGCTTCCCAGTTGTTAGGTGGAAGATTTCCGTTTTGACCTTTTCCATCACGGAACATATAGCGATCACGTTCCTTAGAACCTGGTTTTGCAGCTAGTGCTTCTTGAAACCATTTGTGATCACTTGATGTGTGATTAGGAACGATATCTACGATTAATTTGATCCCAAAATCATGTGCTTCTTTGATCAACTGTTCTGCCTGCGCCAAAGTTCCGTACGCAGGTTCGATATTCATGTAATCAGAAACGTCATACCCATGATCATGTTGCGGAGATGGATACCAAGGAGAAATCCAGATTGCATCGATTCCTAATGACTTTAAATAAGGAAGACGTGAACGAATACCTTCGACATCACCGATGCCATCGCCATTTGAATCAGCAAATGAGCGGGGATAAATTTGGTAGGTAACTGCATCTCTCCACCAAGGACGCTCTTCGCGTGATGCTAGCTGTGCCATCGTTACTGCTCCTCTTCAAGGTATTTTGTTAGGAACTCTCGCTCAGCGTCAGTGATGGGACGAGATTTCTTTGTTTCCATAGAAACTGTTACTTGAACGGTTTTAACCCGTGCTACTAATTCATCGCCATTTTTCATCTCATAAGTAAGACCGAAAGATGAGTTTCCAATCTTGTGTACCCAGATTTCGATATCAAGATAAAAATCGCCTGTATAAATTGGTGCGACAAAATCTACTTCAGCTCTAGCAACAACCATCTCGAGCATTTTTGACCATGCGTATCGAGCTTCTTGGGCGTAGACCAAATATGTTGCATTGTTTACATGACCAAATGCATCAAGGTCTCCCCAACGAACATACTGTTTGTTTTGAGATCTCATTAACGTGTCAGCTTTCGATATGTCATGCGGTGAGGGCGTGATGCTTCAGAGCCCAAACGCTCAATCTTGTTGGCTTCATAGCTTTCAAAGTTTCCTTCAAACCAGAACCACTTTGCGTCGCCTTCGTAAGCCAGAATGTGTGTTGCTACACGGTCAAGGAACCAACGATCGTGAGAAATCACAACCGCACATCCAGGAAATTCAAGCAAGGCATTTTCAAGTGATCCCAAAGTTTCAACATCAAGGTCGTTAGTTGGCTCATCCAGAAGCAATAAGTTTCCACCTTGCTTCAGCGTTAACGCCAAGTTCAAACGGTTACGTTCTCCACCTGAAAGGATTCCGGCAGCTTTCTGCTGATCTGGGCCCTTGAAACCAAAGCATGAAACATATGCTCGCGAAGGCATTTCGACTTGGCCGACTTTAATGAAGTCATTGCCATCTGAAACAACTTCCCACAATGACTTCTTAGGATCGATTCCACCACGGCTCTGATCAACATATGAAATCTTTACAGTTTCACCGATCTTCACCGAACCAGAATCTGGCTCTTCCATTCCCATTAAAGTCTTAAACAGTGTTGTTTTACCAGCACCATTAGGACCAATAATTCCGACGATTCCGTTGCGGGGCAGAGTAAATGAGAGATCTTCAATCAGTACACGATCTCCGAAGCCCTTAGTTAAGTTATTGACTTCAATAACAACATTACCTAGACGTGGGCCGGGTGGAATCTGAATTTCTTCAAAGTCCAACTTACGCATCTTGTCTGCCTCTGCAGCCATTTCTTCATAACGAGCAAGACGAGCCTTTGACTTTGCTTGGCGGCCCTTTGCATTTTGGCGAACCCAATCCAATTCTTCAGCCAAACGCTTTGCGCGCTTTGCATCTTTTTGACCTTCAACCTTCAGACGTGCAGCCTTTGTTTCAAGGTAAGTGGAGTAATTTCCTTCGTATGGATACGCACGACCACGGTCGAGTTCCAGAATCCACTGTGCAACATTGTCCAAGAAATATCTATCGTGAGTAATCGCAACAACTGCGCCTACATATTTATTGAGGTGCTGTTCGAGCCACAAAACAGATTCTGCATCCAAGTGGTTTGTAGGCTCATCAAGCAGCAATAGATCTGGTGCTTGTAGCAATAACTTACACAAAGCTACGCGACGCTTTTCTCCACCAGATAATACAGAAACATCTGCATCTGCAGGTGGGCAACGAAGTGCATCCATAGCTTGCTCTAATTGTGAATCTAATTCCCAGGCATTGCGGTGATCTAGCTGCTCTTGCAGCTCTCCCATTTCAGATAACAACTTGTCGTAATCTGCATCAGGGTTTGCCATCTCGGCGCTGATTTCATCAAAGCGCGCAAGCATTGCAACAGTTTCTGCCACACCCTCTTTAACGTTATCGATTACATTCTTGGTCTCATCCAGAACTGGCTCCTGCAACAAAATTCCAACTGTGTAGCCAGGGGTTAGGTATGCCTCACCGTTTGATGGTTGCTGCAATCCAGCCATGATCTGCAAGACGGTGGATTTACCCGCACCGTTGGGTCCCACGACGCCGATCTTTGCGCCTGGATAAAACATAATCGTGACGTCATCAAGGATGACCTTGTCACCGTGCGCTTTACGCGCCTTCTTCATCGTATAAATGAACTCAGCCATGGAATGAAACCTTAGTGGTTCATGTCGGTAGACTTGGCATTCGACCCCTA
>Ga0315909_10002101_pt1 | contig 26014 bp, 23 predicted proteins | sample LakEriMetagenome_11_FD_203527 | JGI IMG/M metagenome (GOLD analysis project Ga0315909, IMG submission 203527) | Freshwater fungal communities from buoy surface, Lake Erie, Ohio, United States - Buoy 2 MA125 | ecosystem: Environmental > Aquatic > Freshwater > Lake | place: USA: Lake Erie, Ohio...
TCAGCGATGTTATTGGGCAACTAGTAATTGACGCAAAAATTTTCCAGGAAAAGCTTGTTATCACCAGTGATTTACAAACTAAGATAGTTTGGCTATGTGATCCAAATTTGATCAACCAACTTTTTTATAATTTATACACTAATGCCGTTAAATATAACGTGGAAGATGGTTGGATCAGAATAAAACTCACTAAGTTAACGAATGGGTTTGAATTTTTAATGTCGAATCCCACATCAAATCCACCGGCAGATCTTGCCCAAAGAGCATTCGATCGTTTTTACCGGGGAGATTATTCGCGAGCTAGAAATATTGATGGTGTAGGCTTAGGTTTGAGCCTGTCTCAAGAGATTGCCCGGGTTCACGGGGCTGCACTGACCTTGAATGTCAGCGCAGAAAATGTCGTTACGCTAAGTCTTCGATTCCCTGCGGGTGGCAGTTGAAAAATTTTCTGTTAATTAGCTTCATTGCAGATGAATGTAATCACCACAGTTCGGATTGAAATCAGTGCATAGGACTAATGGTCTACGTCATCCAGATACTATGGAGCTTACATCGCCGTTGCAGCTGCACCCACTTCGCCGCGTATTAGCTCATTTCTGACAATCTCTGTGGGTTGAAAAAGTTTGATTAAGCAGTCAATAAGTTTGGCAGCTTTACCGCTGTTATCCATAGAAAAATTACAGACATAGACATCGAGGGTAACAGCGCCTAGCTCTGGCCAGGTATGCAGAGCAAGATGGGATTCAGCGAGCAAGACCGTGCCGGTGACTCCACCGCACTCGCCTGCATGTAGACCTGGAAAAGCATGAAAGACTTCGCTAACGGCAGTCAGTCCACATTTATCCACTAACTCCAGGCAGTAGCGACGTAAAGAATCAGCATCTATCATCAGAGGAAGATGAGATGGGCAGCCTGCAATGTCGGCAGTAAGATGAATTCCACGCATAGTAAATTCCTTTCCCCTTAAAACAAGAAAGAAACCCTCCGAGTACACATGTACCAATTAGAAGGGTAGTTAAAAAAAGCCGGCTAGGCTACTTTGTGCTTCCTGGGACGCCCAGTTTTTACGGTCTGAAGTTTTTTCTTGGCAGATTTCACTTTTGCTGTACTTAAGCTGGTTACGAGTGAAATACCTATTCTTATTAATTCACTTTTTTTAATCTCAAACCCATCCTTCAGGCAGGCCTTTTTTATTTTGGCAAGTCCTACATATTCCGATTCGGGAATAGTAAAACTGTCACGCACTAACTGGGGCGTTGTGGGCTTCTCTGAGTTAATTTCTGCTAGCTTAACGATTGCTTTTTTTTCAATGGCTTTCTTTACAGGCTTTGCAGAATTTTTTTTACTAACTGATTTGGGCTTACTGGTCGACGCCTGATCAGTCAACGATTTGTTTTTCGAAGTCATATGTAAAGCCTCCGATTGAGATAAATTCGCTCATTTATCGTTTTTATAATAAAAATAATATAAATGATTTATACGGTATGACGGTATACACCCAAAGTCATCAGGCGTCGATAAAATGTTGCCGGTAGACAACAGTATTTATCTTTTTTACATGCGGTAAGGAGTACTGGTGACGATTAATTCTGCAGAAAATAGCGCGTAATCCATCGTACGAGGTAATGACGATTTATAGCGCTACCAGCTTAGACAGTGTGATTACTTTCATACCAGTTTTTAGATCGGTTAACGATATTCACAACGATTAGCATAGCTGGTACTTCGATTAAGACGCCAACAACAGTAGCTAAGGCAGCTCCGGACTGGAATCCAAATAAACTTATCGCTGTAGCCACCGATAGTTCAAAAAAATTAGAAGCGCCGATCAGTGCTGAGGGGCAAGCTACTGCATGAATTTCACCGACTTGTTTATTCAGCCAATACGCTAATGCGGCATTAAAAAAAACTTGTATGAGTATAGGTACAGCAAGAAGCAAAATGATTAGTGGCTGGTCAATGATGGCTTTACCTTGAAATCCAAACAATAAGACCAGGGTCAGAAGCAATGCAACGATAGACCATGACCCCATTTTTTCTACGTACTTTGTAAATATGTCGTCACCTTGTTTAAGCAGGATGTATCGCCACGCTTGTGCCAACAATACTGGTACGACGATGTACAAGATAACGGAGGTTGCCAGCGTCTCCCAAGGCACGACGATTGCTGACATGCCTAGTAAGAGCGCGACTATAGGCGCAAAGGCAAACACCATAATGAGGTCATTCAGGGCAACTTGCGTGAGTGTGAATAAGCCATCGCCCTGTGTGAGTCGGCTCCAAACAAATACCATAGCAGTGCAGGGAGCTGCAGCCAGGAGTATCAATCCGGCGATATAGCTGTCGATTTGTTCTGTTGGCAGTAGCGGTGCAAATAGATGCCGCACAAAAATCCATCCAAGCAGCGCCATGGAAAATGGCTTAACTAGCCAATTGACAAATAAGGTGACGCTTATGCCGCGCACATGCTGACGTACTAATGGCAGCGATCCAAAATCAATTTTTATCAGCATAGGGATGATCATGACCCACACCAGTAAACCAACGACTAAATTAACTTTAGCCAATTCCAGCGAGGCGATGTAATGAAAGCTTTGCGGGAAAAATTGTCCTAGCGTGATTCCCGTCAAAATACAGATAAATACCCACAGGCTTAGGTAACGCTCGAAAAAACTCAAGACGGGGACTTGTTGGTTTGCGGCCGTATCGGTCAGGGTGGTATTCATGGGGAAGCTACTGCTCGCATTACTGCTTGGCTTTTGATGATGGCTTGATAGTCGACACTGGTGAGCATGGATTGCCGCCGCAGCAGTTATCGGTGAGATAAGTTAGCAGGGCGTTCATGCTGTTGATTTGTGCAGAATAAATAACGTAACGTCCCTCTTGGCGCGATTCAGCCAATCCCGAGTGTGTTAACTCTTTCATGTGAAATGTTAACGACGAAGGTGATATGCCTAAGCTTTCTGCTAATTGGCCTGCAGGCAGGCCTTGGGGCCCAGCTTGAACTAAGCTGCGAAAAATAGATAAACGTGATTCTTGTGCTAACGCAGCTAGCGATTTGACAGCGAGAGTGGAAGTCATTTTTTTCATGAAGCTGTCATTTTCTAACTTTAAGATTTCTTAAACATGTTGCGTTCATTATTTCATTATTTCAATAATTATACAAATGTAATGATAAGATTCTGATCGCTACAGCACTGTTTGTTTTATCTTTAAGACTAAATGAGGTAAACCATGAAGGTAGGTATCAATGGCATGGGTCGTATTGGTCGTTTAGCATTGCGTGCTGCAATGGGCGCTGCTGACCGGCAGTCCGATGACCCCAGATCACACAATCGCTTAGAAATTGTTCATGTTAATGAGCTCAAGGGCGGTATAGAGGCGACAGCTCATTTGCTGGAATTTGATTCGGTACAAGGACGTTGGCGAGCGGGTATAGAAACCTTGAATGTAGAAACAATACGCATAGGTTCAAAGCATATTACCTATTCAAATTACGCTCATGCCGCCGACATACCGTGGGGTGAGCTGGGTGTGGATGTTGTGTTGGAATGTACGGGAAAGTTTCTAAGCTTAGACACCTTGCAGGGCCATCTTGATCGAGGTGCCAAGCGCGTAATCGTGGCAGCTCCAGTCAAAGTGGATTCAGTATTAAATGTGGTGGTGGGTGTTAACCATGCTATGTATGATCCAGCACAGCACCCTATAGTGACTGCAGCCTCGTGCACCACCAACTGTCTTGCCCCCGTAGTGAAGGTGGTCCATGAATCGATAGGTATACGTCATGGTCAAATCACCACTATCCACGATCCTACGAATACCAATGTTATTACCGATGCGCCGCACAAGGATTTGCGTCGTGCCCGCAGTGCCATGCTTAGTCTGCAGCCAACGACGACCGGCAGTGCTACAGCCATTGCGCTGATTTATCCCGAGCTCAAAGGTAAACTCAATGGGCATGCTGTACGCGCCCCCGTGTTGAATGCCTCATTAACGGATTGTGTATTTGAGCTGCAGCGTGAAACTACGGTCGACGAAGTCAACTCACTGTTTGCAGATGCCGCTAAGGGCTCATTGGCAGGTATTTTGGGATATGAAATTAAACCTTTGGTGAGTGCTGACTACGCACGCGATACGCGCAGCGCTATCGTAGATGCACTCTCAACGATGGTCACCGATAAAACACTACTCAAAATTTACGCTTGGTATGACAATGAAATAGGCTATGCCTGCCGTATGGTGGATTTGGCGTGTCATATGCAAAGCGTAGGAATTTAATCTCATGATGCAATCGTCAGCAGGCATACGAAATTATCTTGTCGTTACTTCTTCCTATTGGAGTTTTACGCTGAGTGATGGCGCCTTGCGTATGCTGGTGCTGATGCATTTTTTTCGATTGGGGTATTCGCCATTTACATTGGCGTTCCTTTTTTTACTGTACGAAGCTGCTGGGGTAGCCGCCAATCTTATCGGCGGCTGGCTGGCGACGCATTTTGGTATTACTCGCATGCTGATTGTGGGCTTAACTACGCAGATCATCGGATTTTTACTGCTTTCAGCAGTTTCGCCCGATTGGACAGCAGTGATGTCGGTGGCGTGGGTCGTACTGGCTCAGGGTGTATGCGGCATAGCAAAAGACTTAACTAAAACAGCCAGCAAGTCAGCTATCAAATTAACCGCGAGCGATGCACCCGGCCAGCTGTTTCGTTGGGTGGCCTGGTTTACCGGTAGTAAAAACGCGATGAAAGGTGTGGGATTTTTTATTGGGGGTTTGCTGCTGGATAGAGTTGGTTTCAGTCCCTCGCTCTGGTTAATGGCTTCGCTACTGTCTGTTATTTTGGTGGCGATTGTTCTGTCGCTACCAGCGACACTGGGTAAATCTAAGGCATCCAAATCATTTAAAGAATTATTCGGCAAAAGCCGTGCGATTAATCAGCTCGCAGGTGCGCGTGTTTTTTTGTTTGGTGCTCGTGATGTGTGGTTTGTGGTGGGTGTACCTGTTTTTTTGTATAGCCAGGGCTGGAACTTTACGATGGTAGGAACCTTTATGGCCTTGTGGACTATCGCGTATGGTTTGGTGCAGGCCATGGCGCCTAAATTTATACGGCGCAGTCAAGATGGCTTAACCTCTGAAGTTCCAGCTGCACGCTGGTGGTCTTTTGTGTTGATGCTGGTACCTGTTGCATTGGCTCTGGTGGTCGCACTACAGATTCAACCGCTGCAATGGATAGTGGTTACAGGGCTTGCTGTCTTTGGATTTGCATTTGCTGTTAATTCGTCGGTTCATTCTTACCTGATACTGGCTTACGCAGGTTCTGAAAAAGCGGCTGAAGATGTAGGGTTTTATTACGCAGCTAACGCTTTAGGTCGGTTTTTGGGTACCTTGTTATCAGGGGTGTTGTATCAGTGGGGTGGCCTGTCATTTTCACTCACCGGGTCTGCGTTGATGCTGGCGAGTTGTTGGGCGATTACACTGGCGTTGCCACTGACAAAAGATTCACAGCTCGCTCTTGTAACGCCAACGGCAACGGCTAATGAGACTGTGTAACTGCGATCGAGATAATAATGAAATTACTGTTAGTGATTTATATGATGCTGATCAGTCCACTGGCTGCAGCCGAGTGGGTCGAGTTTTCAAAAGGGACGGATAGTAAATATTATTACGATCCAGAGACCCTCACTAATAAACGCTATACGCGTGTCATGATTCTGGTTAATTACAAGAATAAAAATAAAGCAGATCGCTGGGTATCTGAAAAAACACTCTATGAAGCCAATTGTAAATTCAAGCAACTGCGCATGATAAAAATGAGTATCTACGATGGTGAAATGGGCGAGGGGACCATGGTCGGTAGCCGAGTTCGACCAGAAAACTGGGGCTATGTGCCGCGCGATACGCAGTATCTCGATTTGCTGAATTTACTTTGCGGTGGAAAGAATTAATTGGCTGCTGCGCCAGACGGTTTCATTACACAGTCAGTCAATCAATCCAAGCTTATACAATCAACGAGCGCAATTCTTGCGCCAGCTCGACAGCACTCCGAGCATCGCCCACGATGGCATCGGCACCCAGCTTATCCAGTAAGTCACTGCGACCATAAATAGCTGGCCCACCGAGCATTACGAATAGTGCTGGATTGAGAGCTGCCTTGCGAATACGGGCAATCAGTCCTGTCAGTTGATCCAGCTGGCCTTGCGTACCTACGGATAAGCCAACGAGATCAAACCATTCGCTTGATAGCATATCCAATAAGTTAGCTTCGGATGCTCCCAATTCAAGCCAGACTTGCCATCCCTCTTTGCGAAAAAATTCTGACACCATCAACACACCCAAAGTGTGTTGCGATCCGGGCATAGGAGCAAACAACGCCTTGTGGGTTAGATCGCCTGCATCGTGATTGCCTTGAAATGTCTGTCCTAGTTTACGAATAATGATCTGCAATTGCATCAGACCTATCGTGACTTGAACAAAATCACACTCATCGTCTTCCCACAATGTGCCTAGGTATCTGGCACTGGGAGTGAACAAATTGAGATAAATACTTTCTGTACTTTCACCGTTGCGCAATAGATTTTGAACAAACTCTTCAGCTTGTTTTATTTCCGGATTCAGGCACAGTAGGGCGAACTCATTAATAACTTTAGTAGAAGGCATAAATTCGCTCATGACTGTCCCAGCTGGGCGCAAAGAGTTGATGTCTCTAGAGCTAAGTAATGTTGGGACGATTTATGAGTGACGTAAACGCAGGAAAGCATTCTTCCTGTCGTATGGGTAGTTGCTTGTAAAAGATGGTGCAATGCACGCATTGTGTGATTCGGCTTTCTCTTGGATGTAACTTCTGCTGAACTGCGTGAAAAGAAATGCAGATTGTTCAAAAAATCTCTTCGCACCAATTCACGTGGCACTCCTCCGGATCGTTACGACCGGTTTCGTTCTGATTGCCGTAACCTCCGCTGGGTTGGGTGCCCTACTTCCTTGATTGTTGCTGGTTCAGATGAGCTGATGTCATCAACGAGCCGAAGGGCTGAGGCAAACCCTCAGCCAGAAGGAAAATGTCTAAATAATTAAAGAATAGGCAATAAATGCTCCGATTTGACTAAGTAATCTTAGTGTACTGTTTATGTGACGTCAAGATATCTTGACACTTATGTCATAACCCTTTAGCTTAGACGTTGAACACGAATTCCATTTGGGGCGCGTGCGTGAAATGACAGCAATAGCAGAGTGTGTACTCAAAAAAATAACTAATTGAGTGACTGCTAAAGCATCCTGTCTTCACCATCAAAAGAGGCCTGACTAATGTTCAAGCAAAGTTCTGCAGGAAAAGTGCGTACCGAGCTACCCAGCGCCCGCGTCGTTATCGTGACTATGGATAGTCATTTGGCGAGCGCGACTATTCGCGCTCAAAGCGCGTTGTCACGCATCTTTCCAGGTTTGCGACTAACCGTGCATGCTGCTTCTGAGTGGGGTAATAGTCCTAGTGCCCTCGAACGCTGCATAGACGATATTAATCACGGCGATATTGTGATTGCCTCTATGTTGTTCCTGGAAGAGCATTTCCTGCCAGTTCTCCCTGCATTGACTGCACGTCGCGATCACTGTGACGCCATGATTTGTGCCATGTCCGCTGCTGAAGTCATGAAGCTCACCCGCATGGGTAAGTTTGCGATGGATGCCAAAGTCAGTGGCCCTATGGCTTTATTAAAACGGCTGCGTGGAAACACCAAACCAGGCGAGGGCAAAAAGCCCGGCCTAGCGGGTGCCAGGCAGATGAAAATCGTTCGCCAACTTCCCAAGTTACTGCGCTTTATACCCGGTACAGCCCAAGATCTTCGTATCTACTTTCTAGTGCTTCAGTATTGGCTGGCTGGCTCAGAAGAAAACATCACCAGCATGATAGGCATGCTGTTAGATAACTATGCCGATGGACCGCGACGTAGTTTGCGTGGCATCTACAAAATACAGCCGCCGGTTGAATATCCAGAAGTAGGTATCTATCATCAAAACATGAAGGGCAATGCTCAAAACAAGGGCATGTCCGAGTTATCAACCGATCTTCCTTCGGTCGCTAAAACTGGGAAGCGTGGCACGGTAGGTTTGCTGCTGATGCGTTCGTACCTGGTAGCAGGTAATGCAGCTCACTACAACGGAGTCATTACTGCACTTGAAGCGCGCGGCATGCGGGTTATACCGGCGTATGCAACCGGTTTAGATACGCGTCCTGCGGTTGAAAAATATTTTATGAAAGATGGTCGTGCGTCGGTCGATGCAATTATTTCGCTGACCGGTTTTTCTATGGTTGGTGGGCCGGCCTATAACGACTCAAAAGCGGCGGAAGAAATACTTGCAACGCTGGATGTAAATTATTTGTCGGTGATGCCAGTAGAGTTTCAAACGCTGGAGCGTTGGGGTGCCAATGATCGTGGCTTGATGCCCGTAGAAGCGACGATGATGGTTGCTATTCCCGAGCTTGATGGGTCAACTGGCCCGATAGTTTTTGGTGGACGTAGTAATGGTGCGGGCGATCAATGCACCGGATGCAGTCGTCGTTGTGTGTTCCCATCCTCGGAGAATGAGCATGACATGCAAGTGTGCATAGAGCGCGCTGATATGTTGGCTTCGCGAGTAGGAAAATTAATTGATCTGCGCCGTGCTGAGCGCGCGCAGAAAAAAGTAGCTGCAGTTATTTTTAATTTCCCACCTAACGCAGGCGCAACGGGTACAGCAGCTTTTCTTTCTGTGTTTGAATCCTTGTTTAATGTACTCGCATCCATGAAGGCAGCGGGCTACACCGTTGATATGCCAGCCGATGTAGATGATTTGCGTGATCGCGTCATTAAAGGCAATGCAGAACGCTATGGCGCGCAAGCCAATGTGCATGTCACGATCTCTGCTGATGATCATGTGCGTCGCGAGCGCTGGCTAAAAGAAATCGAAGCGCATTGGGGTCCGGCACCGGGTCAGCAACAGAGTGATGGCCGTTCAATTTTTGTCTTGGGTGCGCAATTCGGTAACGTCTTGGTTGGCATACAACCGGCCTTTGGTTACGAAGGCGATCCTATGCGTTTACTGTATGAGAAGGGGTTTGCTCCTACTCACGCATTTTCTGCGTTTTATCGCTACATACGCGAAGACTTTGGTGCAGCTGCAGTGCTGCATTTTGGTACCCATGGCGCGCTTGAATTTATGCCTGGCAAACAGGCAGGTATGTCGGGTGATTGCTGGCCTGATCGTTTGATAGGCGATCTGCCAAATTTCTATCTGTACGCGTCGAATAATCCTTCCGAAGGCATGATCGCCAAGCGACGTGCTGCAGCAACGCTGATTAGTTATCTTACGCCACCGATTTCCCAAGCAGGTTTGTACAGTGGCCTGATAGATTTGAAAGCATCGCTGGAGCGTTTGCGTGGACTGGGTCCAGAGTCAGAATCTGAGCGAGAGGAATTGACTATCTTGGTGCAGACTCAAGCAGCAGAGCTTGAGTTGACCTCGATGCATCCTGCATGGGGTGACGATGCCGAAGAAAAAACACAGCAGCTCTATAACGATTTGCTGGAATTTGAATACACGCTGATACCCGAAGGCTTGCATGTTATTGGTCGTCCGATGTCTGTATCGGAGCGCACCGAGATGTTGTTATCGGTTGCGGATGCATCGCACGGAATACCGGTCAGCGCTGAACTTCGTCAGCAGGTGCATGGCATGCTTACGGAGAGCAAAACCAACGTCATACCGCCTGAGCATGTTGAACTCATGAAGTCGCTGGCAAACATCGATCGTCTGATGTGCGAGGATAATGAAATCAATGGCATTTTGCATGCTCTGGATGGTCGCTATGTGCGTCCTGCGCCTGGTGGAGATTTAATACGCACGCCAGAGGTGTTACCTACGGGTCGTAATCTTCATGGCTTTGATCCTTTCCGATTGCCGAGTGCGTTTGCGGTTAAGGATGGCAAGCGTATGGCTGAGCATTTGCTCAAGCGCCATATCGAGGATGGAAATCCGCTGCCAGAGACGATAGCGATGGTGTTGTGGGGCACGGATAATTTAAAAAATGAAGGTGCTCCGATAGCGCAAGCGTTAGCGCTGATGGGAGTCAAACCGCGCTTCGATAGCTATGGCCGCATGGCAGGTGCAGAATTGCTGCCATTGGAAGAAGTAGGGCGTCCGCGCATTGATGTCGTAATTACCTTGTCCGGCATCTTCCGTGATTTGCTGCCGCTGCAAATTAAGCTACTTGCAGAAGCTGCATTCTTGGCCGCCTCCGCGGATGAACCATTAGAGATGAATTTCATACGTAAGCATGCCTTGGCTCATCAGGCTGAACATGGCTGCGATCTTGAAACAGCTGCGCTGCGCGTGTTTGGTAATGCCGAGGGTGCGTATGGCTCTAATGTGAGTCAATTGATAGACAACAGCCGCTGGGATGATGAAGATGAGCTGGCTGAAACCTATACCAAGCGTAAGGGTTTTGCGTATGGCGTGAACGGTCGCCCGGCGCAGCAAACCGCCTTGCTTAAGAGCGTATTGGCGGGTGTCGATTTAGCGTATCAAAATTTAGATTCGGTCGAATTGGGTGTGACGACCGTTGATACCTACTTTGATACCTTAGGCGGTATTAGTCGTGCTGTGAAACGCGCTAAAGGCCCAAATGCTCCTGTAGCACCGGTCTACATTAGCGATCAAACCAAAGGTAGCGGAACGGTTCGTACCTTGACCGAGCAAGTCGCTCTGGAAACGCGCACGCGTATGCTCAATCCTAAGTGGTATGAAGGTCTGCTCAAAAACGGCTATGAAGGTGTGCGTCAGATTGAACTGCACGTCACCAACACCATGGGCTGGTCGGCGACGACAGGTCAGGTGCAGCCATGGATCTATCAAAAGCTGACCGAAACATTCATGCTCGATCCGGAAATGCGCGATCGTATGGCCAAACTCAATCCAACCGCCGCCGCTCGAGTAGCGAGCCGCTTGCTGGAAGCATCCAAACGTGATTTCTGGAAGCCGGATGAAGCCACACTTGCGCAACTCAAACGTGCTGAGGAAGATTTGGAAGATCGCTTAGAGGGTATTTACGAGCAGTAGCGTTTTGTTTTTGACAATATAGTCGTTTACCTCGACAAGTCATTACCTAATTTTGCCCAGGCTAGCCTTACTAGCTTGGGCATTTTTACATTCGCCCACATTACTTTTTTTCTGTACGGATCAATACCCTTTAGTCACGAAAAAACTATCCCTGTTTAGAGTGAACTATTGGCCCATTAAAGTTCTTTTTACATCCTGTATGACTTCTGTTACTTTGAGTACAGCTGCATCAATCGAACGCTAAACTATAAAAATGTCATTCAACTAATGACTCATTGCGTCGGGTAACTCGAGCAGCTAGAGGAGAAGAACCATGCACGTGAATTCAGATGCGGCAGATAACTCTGCATCACCGCAAAAAAAACTTTGGTTGATGTCAGCAGATGAAGCGTCCAATGAACAGGCGGGATCATCTCGGTATTCTGAAAACAAAAACAGCAAAGATGTCTGCCAGTCTTCATTGATGCAAATTCTGGAATCGCAAATTATTCCTAATTTGTTAAAAGCGAATGAATCTGCATCGCCATTCTTTTCTACCGATGGTTTACGAACTGAGCTTCCTACTGAGGAAGAGATAGCGCATTTTTCTGCGCTCTGTATCGCCACCAACCAAGATGCACCCGATATATATGTTCAATCACTGATGTCTGAAGGATTGAACTCTGAAGCGATTTTTCTTCACTTGTTTGCACCCGCAGCGAGACACTTAGGTTTTCTCTGGGAAGATGATTTATGCGATTTCACCCAAGTCACTATAGGCTTGGTTCGTATGCAGCAGCTGACCTTGCGTCTGGGTATAGAGTTCCAAGAGAAGCGCAAATTAGCCATGGATGGCATGCGTGCTTTGTTTGCTCCTATCCCAGGATCTCAGCACACTTTTGGCGTGCTGATGGTGTCTGAATTTTTCCGCAAAGAGGGTTGGCAGGTCTGGATGGAGCTAGGTTCTTCAGAATCGACCTTGCTAGAGGCTGTAGCCAAAGATTGGTTTGAAGTGATAGGCCTGTCGGTCGGTACCGAAGCGCAAGTTGATTCGTTGAGAGAAATTATTCGACGCATACGTGGATGCTCAGCTAACCGTCAAGTAAAAATACTGATAGGTGGTCCGCTCTTAGTATTGTCGCCTGATTTATACAAAGAAGTCGGAGCGGATGGCGCATCTGCCGATGCTGCGAGTGCAGTTGATTTGGCCAGGACACTGTTTTCTGCTTGATACCTCACCAGCCTTGAATTCCGCACTAATTTTTTGATGCAATCAAAGTATGCGCCGGGGGTAGTAATTTTCGCTCTCGGTGCCATAGTGCGTATTCGCGCACTATAATCTACCCTCCGTTACTAATTCCACACCTAGTTCAAGCTCACCTGCATTTGCAATTTCACGGGCAGGTGATTAATACAGCCCCTCAGTTCATACCATGCTCAATCAGGAAAACACCGCATTAAGTTCTGATGAAAAACGCTCATGCGCCTCCCTTGCAACGATTTATTCTATGCGCATGCTGGGACTATTCATGGTCCTACCGGTTTTTATTATCGAGGCACGTCAATATCCCGGAGGTGATGATCCCTCCAGTGTGGGTCTGGCCATGGGTATGTATGGCTTAGTGCAGGCCATGCTGCAAATACCATTTGGTTTAGCCGCTGACAGGTTTGGTCGCAAGCGAGTGATTGTTTTTGGTTTACTTTTATTGTGCCTAGGTAGTGTGATTGCGGCGTGTGCCACCAGTGTGACCGGTCTTGCCATAGGGCGCGCTATACAAGGTGGAGGAGCTATCTCAGCCGCTGTTACTGCTTTGTTGGCAGATCAAACGCGCGATCATGTCAGAATTAAAGGCATGGCATTGATAGGTGCCAGCATCGGTTTGATGTTCGCCGTCTCACTAATTGTCGGTCCATTCCTTGCCTCTAAAGTAGGTTTGGCAGGCATCTTTGGACTGAGTGCCATCATGGCGCTGGCGGGCATACTCATCATCGCCTATTGGACTCCGCAAGAAATGGAACAAACCAAACATCCAATTAAGCAGACGTTTTATCAGCTACGCAAAACCTTGCTGCAATCCGATTTGCTGCGTTTAGATTTTGGTGTTTTTGTGTTGTATGCGGTTCAACTGGCTATGTGGGTTGGCATACCCAGTTTAATCACGCAAGCAGGAATACCGAGCCAAGATCATGGTTGGGTCTATCTGCCAGCAGTGCTGCTTTCATTTGTATTTATGGGCATGACCTTGTTTCGCTTAGAGCGTCGCGGCAAGCTCAAACCATTATTTTTGTTATCCATACTGTGTGTGATTGTTGTATTGATTGGTATGTATTTCCTAGCGCTTTCCAGTCCGGATATTTGGATGCTGGGTGGATTAATCTTTTTATTTTTTAGTGGCTTTAATATTCTTGAAGCCAGTCAGCCTAGTTTGGCATCACGCATGTCGCCTCCCGAGTCACGCGGTGCAGTTCTGGGTGTATACAACACCTTGCAATCGCTGGGTATATTTACGGGCGGCGCATTAGGCGGTGTGATTAGTCGTTCAGTAGGATTGCCTGGATTATTTTTAGCATGTGCAGGCATCATGACGATATGGTTATGGGTATCGTGGCCCATGAAGTTTGTTGCACCCGCTACGGCACCAGCAGAGGCGCAATGAATCTAGCGACATCAAGGTTGTAAAAATTTTTGCAAAGCCAATAAGCCCAGTTGCGGTTGCTCTTCTTGAGGTAGGTGCCCTATATCAGGCAAGACAACCAAGCGACTCGTAGCAATGGCGCCCATATAATCTTTCGCATTCGCGACTGGAATCATGGCGTCGCGTTCTCCCCAAATCAATAGCGTGTCTGCGCGTATGCTCTTAAGCATAGGCACTGGGTCTTTGAGTAGAGTTTGGTGAACTCTGGTTGCAATACTTTTCCTCACACCCGGGGCACACATCAAATCATGGTAGCGGTTGAGCAGGCTGGTCGTGAGTGAATTTGGATCAGCGTAAGCAGGCAGCAGGTTCATTTTTAGCGCTGGCTTAGGTAGTGTCCAAACCATAGCATTGAGCATGAATGAAGAGTCTGGTTGCTTGTTGTATTCAAAGCCCTCGCTGGCAAACCCATCAGGAGAAATGAGTATCAGCTTTTCAACGCGCTCTGGGTAGGTATATGCAATCTGCCAGGCTAATTTTCCACCCAGTGAATTTCCGATAAAGCTGGCCTTGTTGATGTGCAGTGTATCGAGTAATCCCATGATGACTGCCAGATCATGCGAATCCGAAAAATCATTTTCTGTGTTTTCACCGCTTAGTCCAAAGCCGGGTAAATCCAGCCGTATGACACGATAGTCTTTATCCAGTGCAGCAGCCCACGTATCCCAAGTATGAAGACTGGAACCAAAGCCATGTAAAAAAACCAGAACAGGTGCAGTTTTTGGACCACTATCGCGATAGTGCAGCTTGGTGCCTGCTATCGTCGTAAACGCGCTGGGTGATTGCGCATATTTTTCTAACAGGTGCGCAGGGTCTTTATCAGGTGTCCAGAGAAGGTAGACGCACGCTACAATGCCTGCAAACAGTAAGACAATCATGGCTTTAACTAAGTTAGTCATTCTGTAAAAATAGCAAAAATTAAATCCTATTCATTTCGCATAGTAGTTGATTTATGAGTAAACATCATGACACCGCTGCTCTCTGACTTATCTGCGGCAGACACTACGCGAGCTATGCGTAAACGTGTACTCGTACTTGGTGCAACTGGAACCATAGGCCGCGCCACAGTGCGCGCGTTGATAAGTGAGGGTCATGAGGTAGTTTGTTTTATTCGGGCACGCGCCGGCGAGAGCGCCCAACTGTTCGAAGGTGCATCCATACGCCATGGTGATGTAAGTGACCCGTTATCATTAAAAAATCAGGGTTTTAAAGACGAACAATTTGATGTGGTCGTATCGTGTCTGGCTTCACGAACGGGCGCTCCAAAAGATGCATGGGCTATTGATTATCAAGCACATGTGAATGCTTTAGGCTGTGCAAAGCAGGTAGGCGTGTCGCAGTTTGTGTTGCTGTCGGCGATATGCGTACAAAAACCATTATTAGCATTTCAGCAGGCTAAGCTTGCATTTGAAAAAATGCTGATGGAATCGGGTATGACGTATTCTATTGTTCGCCCTACCGCTTTTTTTAAATCCTTATCGGGCCAGATAGAGCGAGTGAAAAAGGGAAAACCATTTCTTTTGTTTGGTGATGGAACCTTAACTTCCTGCAAGCCGATTAGCGACGATGATTTAGGTAATTACCTTGCAGACTGCCTGCACGATCAGACTCGTCATAATCGCATACTGCCTATCGGCGGCCCGGGCGCTGCCATCACCCCCAAAGAGCAAGGTGAAAGATTATTTACTTTGTTACATAAAGAGGCGCGCTTTAAACAGGTGCCGGTAGCATTGCTTGATGTGGTCATCATAGTGCTTAGTGTTTTAGGGCGAATCATTCCAGCGCTGGCTGATAAAGCCGAATTGGCACGCATAGGCCGCTACTATGCTACTGAATCCATGTTGGTGTGGGATGCGCAGTCGGGCACGTACGATGCATCAATGACTCCATCGACTGGCACCCAGACACTGTTTGATTACTATGCCGATGTGGTTGCAGGCGCAGCAGCACCTGAACGGGGTGATCATGCTGTTTTTTGACACATCACCCCGCCATTAACTACCTTGAAAAAATATGTAGTTCAAGGAAAAAAATCAACAGGTTTCATTAATTTATTCTGTTGACTTTCCATCGCACCCAACTCTCCGCTTTTCTTTACATACTCTAGCCATTCTGGATCTTGCCACAACCTGGTGCGGCGTTCTTCACGGTCACCTGCATTTTGATACTGCCAGATATGAACATATTCATTGGGATTGCCAGTTTCTACAAAAGCGAAAAGAACAGGTAAGCCCAAGTGTCGAACCTGCGGTGTTTTACCAAATTTTTCGTACAGTGCTAAATGTGTTTTTATTGTGCCGGGCTTGCAGGTATATGTTCTGACGTCGAGTAGCATGGAGCCTCCTGATTGAATTTACGTGTCTAAGAAAATTAAAAACTAGATTGGTCAATTTTTTTAAATTGAAGCAGGTACAGAATTTATCAGATGCTCTTTAAAATACAGTGCAATCGGCGGTAAATTTTTTCCTTTTCGAGAAACAATATGCCACGCAGACTGAATAGGAAAATCAGCGACAGTAAGAATTTTTATATCTTTCCTATTGGAAGATTCAGTCAATGCATGTTTTGACAGGACACCTAAGCCTAGGTCGCCTGCAACGGCTTCACGAATAGCTTCGTTACTGCCTAGCTCCATGCGCAAGTTGGGTTTAAAATTTTTACTTTTAAAAAAATTATCTATAGCCATACGTGTACCTGATCCACGCTCTCGCAGTATAAATTTTTCTGAAACAAGATCGGACAAGGTTAAATTTTTTTGTTTCGTTAATGGATGCTCTATCGATGCAATGACAATCAGCGGATTATCCATAAAAATATGATCATTAATTTCCAGATCGCTGGGTGGCATAGACATAATATACAAGTCATCCAGATTTTCTCGCATCCGTGTTAGCACCCCATCTCGATTTTGTATTTCCAGCGAGACTTCAATATCTGGGTACTTATGACAAAACGTACCTAACAGTCTGGGAATGAAATACTTCGCTGTACTTACAACCGCGATACGCAGTTTTCCGCGAGCTAGCCCTTTGAGTGCATTCAATTGTTGCTCATAGAGTTCCCACGTGTTCTGAATTTCCCGTGCAGTCACAGCAAGGTCGCGACCTGCATCGGTCAATCGTACTTTTTTTGCGATGACTTCAAATAAGGGTAAGCCAACGGCATCGGAGAGTTCTTTTAGCCGCATGGAGGCGGTGGGCTGGGTGATGTGCGTGGCTTTTGCAGCCGCAGTAACGCTGCCTGTTTCGGCAAGGGCCAGGAACAGCCTGAGCTGACGAAATGAAACATTCATAGTATTTACACTATATGAAAAAATAATAAAATCGATTTTACCTTATGAATTGGTCCGATTAGCATACCGTCCTAATTAAGTATTTATTACATACAGGCGAGACATGTATGGGTAAGCGACTCAGGCTAACTCACTGATTTTATTGAATTTGTGTTGCGCAGCGACGTAGGCTGGTCACTCACTTTCCCATCTATTTCCATCGCCATCAAGGAAAACAGCTATGCAAAATCTTCTCGATCCGGCCATTCTTTTTTTTGTCTTTGGAATTGCTGCTGGTTTACTGCGCTCCAATTTGGAAATCCCTCAGTCGATCGCCAAATTTTTATCGTTGTATTTGCTCATGGCGCTGGGTCTTAAAGGTGGTTTTGCGTTGGCGAGTTCAGGTTTAAGCAGTTCCGTGTTGACCAGCCTTTTTGCGGCGCTGCTTATGTCGGTGATAGTGCCAGCTCTGGGCTATACATTTCTTAAGTCGAGAATGTCCAAGTTTGATGCTGCTGCGGTAGCTGCCTCATATGGCTCAGTGAGCGCAGTGACATTTGTGACAGCAATTCAATATCTCGAGTCACAGAACCTCTTTGTGGGTGGTCACATGGCGGTTGCTATGGTGTTGATGGAATCGCCCGCGATCATCATGGCTGTTTTTCTAGCAAATTTGCTGCGTCAAAATGTATCAGCTTCAGTACAAGTGTCTGGCTTGGGAACGGGAGGTGCAGTGCTTTCTGGCATGGATGAACCTGGCCGGTTTCCATCGATAGGCAAGATACTTCACGAGTCATTTACTAACGGAGCGCATCTGCTGTTACTGGCGTCTCTGTTAATTGGTTTTGCCAGCGGAGAGACCGGAAAAGCAATGATGAGCCCGTTCTCCTCCGACCTGTTTAAGGGAATGCTGGCCTTTTTCTTACTTGATATGGGGCTGATGGTGGCAAAAAACCTTCCTGGTTTGGAAGGTAAATCACCTTCGCTACTAATTTACGGCGCTCTTGGCCCACTTGTTCATGCAAGCATTGCATTGGGCTTAGCATGGCTGCTAAATCTTCCTGTTGCGGATGCTGTTTTATTGATGGTGTTATCAGCCAGCGCGTCGTATATCGTTGTGCCCGCAGTGCTACGGTATGCCATACCGGAGGCTAATCCCTCGGTCTATTTTGGTTTATCGTTGGGCGTAACATTTCCTTTGAATATATTGATAGGAATACCGCTTTATACGTTTTTGGCTAAAGCGGTGATGATGCCCTGACGTATATTTTTAGCCCTATAAAAACTGTAAACCCTACGCAGCGATATATCGTTTGATTTCTCAGAACAGTGCCATCTGACGTTCGTCCAGAAGAAAATCCACCACGAACTGCAACAGCAGTGTGTGGTGGATGTAATAGTGCCAGTAGGGCTGCATGTATTTTTTTTGATACCAGCTCTGCTCACTTTCCAGATGGCAGCCTATCAAGCCTATGGGCCCCTGAACGATAGCCATAGCATCGCCATTCGCGTAGGTCGCTACTTTGTCAAATTCACCGCCTATAAAAGTGGGGCCATCATAAAAATACATTCGTTGATCATCGCCTCGCCAATTAATTTGTGTCGTGGTGGCATAGGATGATTTGACTTCAGCCCGTGCTCGTTTGATATGTTGAACAACTCGCGTATCTTTGAGTATGTCGAAATAATATTTGTCTGCCCAATAAGCACCCATGCAAATACCCAGATATTTGCCGCCCAGGCTCAGAAATTTTTTGACGTCATCCAGGTTGGCTTTGAGCAGTGATCCAAAAGCGCTGGCATCCCCGACACCACCGGGAAACACGACCAGTTCGACGTCATCAAAAAAATCATCCTGTACTTTGTGTTTGGTGAAAATTTTAATAGCGTAGTTAGGAGCGAGCGCCCTCATGATTCCATTAACAGATTCTATGGAACACATGGGATGGTGCACGAAAACGGCAATATTCTTTTTCAAAAAATTATTCTTGGCTTGCCAGGTTGGGTAAAGTTCTTACTGGTGCTTCTTGTATAGGTAAATTCACTAACGCAGCGAACACTGCCAAGCCTATGTCGGCGTACCACATCAATGATAAATCACCATAGTTGGCAATTGCCAGACCGCCTAACCACGCCCCTAAAAAACCACCTATCTGATGCGATAGCAGTGTCAGGCCAAACAGCGTTGCGATGTAACGTGACCCAAACAATTTACTAACGATGGCCGCGGTGGGCGGAACAGTAGCCAGCCACGTAAATCCCAGGCCGGCAGCAAAAATATAAAAGACCCATGCTTCTTTTGGCATGAGTAAATACCAGATCACCAGTAGCGCTCTGGAGCCATACATTACGCATAGTATGTGTTTGCTGCGGAATCGATTAATGCAGCTACCAACATACAAGCTACCAGCAATGTTGGCTAAGCCTATGATGGCTAGTGACCAGCTGGCGACTGAGGGGGGAAGTCCGCACAGGTCGACTTCTCCTGGCAGGTGAGTCACCAAAAATGCAATATGAAATCCACAGGTAAAAAAGCCTGCATGGAGTAATCCATAGCTAGGTGATTTGAAGGCGTCTTTTATGGCTTGTCGTAACCCGCCTTGTGCGACAGCGGGTGCATGTACCGCCGTCGTGTGGTGAGTAAGTTTGCCAACTAAGGGCAGGGCGGCGAGGGAAAGTAACGCCATCGCCCACATCGCTTGCATCCAGCCAAATAACTGAATGGCTTGCTGAGTAATTGGGGCAATAATAAATTGGCCTAGTGAGCTGCCTGCATTGATGACCCCGGAGGCGCTGCCACGTGATTCAACTGGGAGTCTTTGGGCAACCACACCCATGAGCACAGAAAAGCTGGCTGAGCCTGCACCCGCAGCCGACAATATGCCCAGAGTGATGGCGAATCCCATGCCATCGGTCATGAACGGTGTGGCGGCGGTTGCAGCGGCAAACAGCAGCACTCCACCCAGCAGAACCGGGCGCGGACCCCAATGATCTGCCATCGCACCAGCGATAGGTTGGACAGCACCCCACACAAACTGACCAACAGCCAGAGCAAAACTGAGGCTGACTATCCCCAAACCGGTGGAGGTATTAATCGGACTCAGATACAGCCCCGTGGACTGCCGTATGCCCATCATTAGCAGCAGTATGCCGGCGGCCGAGAGTGTCAAGGTCATGACTCCGGGCTGGCGCAGATTATGAAACATGAAATGTTTGGCGCGAGGCTATAGTTTTTATGAATTGAGTATACCTAAGCCGATATGTCCCTAGGCTCATATCGACGACCGGGCTATCTTTGGCCTGTAACCCGGTGGGTGGGATGATGCAGTTTTTAGAAGAGTAGTTGCAAAATGTTAGTGTGACACGCCATGCCGTTTACGCAGAATACCGCTGGCCGTAGAGATCACGCGTAATTTTTGTTCTGCGATTTGTTCCGATGCCAGCGGGTTATCAGCAAAGGTTGCAAAGCCACAGTCTGGGGTAAACAGCACGCGTTCTTTACCAAAAAGTTGTATGGCGCGCTCACCTTTTTCAAGCACATGCTCCAAGCACTCGATGTGGGCATGTTTTTGATTACAAATACCTACACCTATACGTACATCATCTGGAATGGCTCGCAGGATTTCCATTTCGCCGGCGCGAGGTGTACATAACTCCAACAATAAGCTGCCCACATTTAGGTGGGCTAAGGTGTCAATTAAAGGAGTGTAATCACCTGAGAGCGCAGCGGATTCATCTGGGGTCCAATTACCGCGGCACATGTGTAAAGCGATGCGCTCTTTAGGGAAACCGGCAGTCACTGCATTGATCAACTCTTTTGCAAAGCCTAGTTCGATAGGAATGTCATTTTTTTCAGATAAAGCACCACACATGAAACTGCGCTTGGATACAGATCCTGAAAATACAACCTCCGACAACACAGGCTCATCAAGCTGTATCAATGCCGTACCTGATGCTAATAGATAAGCAATCTCTTCACGCAAAACACGGACAATATCAGTCGCTAGTTGTTCTCGATTGTTATAAGCACGATCTGAAATACATTCTAGCCACATAGTGCGTGTGAGCAGGTAGGGTCCGGGGAGTGCAATCTTTACGGGTTTATCGGTGAGGGTGCGTGCAAATTCAAATTCATGAAGTGCCAACGGACGACTGCGCCCCAGCGGACCAAAGACAGCGGGATGTCTGACTTCTTCAGCGGGTACGTCCAGCGCTCTTAATTCACGAGCGAATTCTTCCGGATCATCAACCAAAGGGAGTAAGTCAGTCAGAGGTATCAGTTGGCAGTTATCGAGCAAGCCACCAACAAAACTTGCATAACTATCGCGACGCTGTTCACCATCAGTAACGACATCAACTCCAGCGCGAAGTTGCGCCGAGACGGCTAGCCTGACGGCATCGTCTGCGGTGGCCTGAAACGATGCCTCATCCAGCCGACCTTCCATGTGTTCATGTTTGGCTTGCAGCATCCATCGCGGCCTGGGCCAGCTGCCTATGCCCATAACCGACAAAGGAGCGATGCTGGCTGCTGCCGCAGGCGAGGGCAGCTGAGATGGAATGATGATCTTAACCACGTGACCATCGTGAGCAACCGGACTGAGATGTAGTGCAGCAGCCGACCTCTCAGAGAGTTTTCCTTTGGCGATCAAAAAACTCCACTGACGATTTTTTTTTGTCCACGAAATCAACTCATTGCCAGTTAAGCGAGCCCACGCAGGCAGGTCTTCTTCGACTGAAATTTCGGAAGATCGGATTTCAAGCAAACCACCTCTGGGGAGCGGATCAATGTGCTTACGTATAAGCAGTAACAATCCATTGCCGCAATCCAGATCCCCACCATCAAAACTGCTGTCGGGTGAGTGAAGGTGCGTGTCGGTTGCTTGCATATCTGGTGAGCTCATCAAAGAATCAATAGCTTAGGCTAGGGCAGGATTCAGACATGAACTCAACTAGCTTGGCACCACCGACGATTAATGTGCCTTCGACCAGATTATTTTCGTCGAGTTTGCGTTTTTTAAAACAAGGTGAACAAACGAAAATCTTGCCGCCAGCTTCAAGAAAGCTGGTCATTAAATCTTTGAGAGGTGCAAAGCCTTCTTCGTGAATATTTTCAGCGACGCCTTTTTGGGAGAGGCGCACCGCCTCTATCGACAAAAATACCAATGTATCTTTGTCTGACGCGACCGCTGCATTAGCAACTACAAAGGCTACGGTTGCGCGATCAGTATTGTCAGTACTACAGGTTAAATTGATACAAAATTTACCAGCCATGATGTGCCCTTTACGTTAAAAAATAGAGATGCATGAGAAAAAATGAAAGTACATTTTAAATTGATAGGTATACTGGTAGCTTACTTCTCTCTGGCACGTAACCAAAAATTTTTTGTTTTTGCATCCACAGCCAGCAGTTCATCATGAGTCATCGCACAAAATGCCTGCAAATCTATGGCGGCTGCTGTATCTAGCGCGGTTAGTTTAAGTACCTTGCCTGGATGAGCTCGCAGCCGTTTGCGTACGCCTAAAACAAGCTCGCCGCAGCCCAGATCGCCGGCATTCCATTCATGGTGGTGTTCTATCATTGCTTTATCAAACTAAGTGCTCGCGTGTGCGCGGCTAACAAGACGTAAATCAGTAGGCGTAAGCTGGACTAACTATGTTTTAGATCAATATTTTTAGTACCATCGTCACATTGAGTGAAATAGATAGTAAAAATTGAGAAATCTCAAAGCAGCATATGCCCAAAGACGTATTCTAACCCTGCGATCTACCTGATTGGTACCCAGCCCTCTTGTTTAGGCAATGGTAGGGTGCTGAGATGACGGTTCACATCGTATAGCCCTGAGTTCAAGCGAATTCGGGGCTATTTTTTTGAGTAAGACTTATACCGTCACAAGCACGGATCAAGTCTCTCATGAGTTCTAAAATTTTCTTCACGGCGTCTTTGAACGCATCAGTTGAAACAGCGCATCACTCGCCGTGGAGGCGTCAAAGTTGAGCACTTCACCTTACTCACGATGATCTCAGCCAGCGACTGCACCAGAATCCATAATTCTTGAGATAAAAGCAGGCCCATTTCATGTTGAGCTCGCTAAAGAGTCTGCTCCTTGGGCTCCTGCTAAAGAAACCAGAGAGGGGCATGAGTATCTTGGAAAAATTAAAAAACGAATTGGTCTAGGCTGATGAAGAGATACATTAACGTAGACAGGACAGTCTGCTTAATACAATGCGGTTTTATCGGGCGATAAAATTTGGGGCTTCTACTGCGTTACGAGCGCTGGTTTTCAAGGGCATGATCAAACCCATGAGCTTGGCCCCGTGTGCCACAGATAAATCACCGTAAGTTATATCGCCATGGATCACGGCTGATTTGCGGAAAACGGCCCGCTCGGTAGCTAAAACATTTCCCTCTATTTTCCCTTCCACCGTGACCTGATAAACACTGATATCGCCAACAATTTCGCCTTTCAATCCGACAAACAGTTGTACCTTTTTTTCGGGTGGAGATTCGATATTGCCGAAGATTTTTCCATCGATACGGGTGCTGCCAGTCAATACTAATCGACCGTGTATCTCAGAGCTTTCGCCTATCAGAGTGTCAAATTTTTCTGAGGCAGCCATGATATTGCTGGTATTTTTCAGTGAAAACATCTGCTGCCCTTAATTAACACCATTGGCTCATCACGGCGCACAAAGACATCATGCGCGTTGCCATTCTAAAAACATATCAATCGATATGCTTAGCCGAGCGATTTTTTGCCCAGCAAACCACCTTGTCAGAACGTATCATAGTTTTGCTGGTAGGTGACTTTGGAGTAAGTAAAGTCAGCTCACTGCACCAAAATTTACACGCTTTGCACTTTTCATCAGCATATGCGTGGAATGCTTTATCAGACGACTTATCTTTTACAAAGAAATTTATAAAAATCTTCTTCGGGCGAATTGCGTTGTACTGCCTGCCACTTTCCCCCAGATTCACTCGAAACCACAGGCTTCCCTTCTCCATTAAGTCGGCTGTAACTGAAGGACATGAGTTCGCGTGTACTACGGTCACTGCAGTTTGCTTGCATTAGATATTTGGCAGACTGAATTTCTTGAGGCCGACTTTTGTCAGGACTACCGTAGTTAATTAATATCCAGATCGTGCGCGTATCGGTTTTAACTACGGTCGCCGTATCGTAATAAAAAATATCGCCAATCTCATTTTCAGATAGTTTGACCCAGGCCGCAGTGGCATTCCCAGCAAAGCCAACTAGCAAGAGTGAACACAGACGAATAACAATAACAGAGGAAAAACGGATTTTTTCCATGCTGCAGCTCCCGCCCCAGCGATGGGGGTCAATGGTAAGTAAAGTTGATAGTCTTCAGAATAAACTAGCTGGTGTAAATCTCAGGCCTAGCGATATCCAACGATTATCCCTGTTGGCGCCCGTCGCACGCCCGACTGTGGTGTCGATCTGTAGCAGGTGCGGAATCAGAGAGAACCTACCACCTGCTTGCCAGTACGAATGGGGATTACTTTCACCAAACGCCTCAACCAACCAGGTCACTCTCTCATTAACATTCCATTCAGTGCCTACGCCCCATGTTGCCAGATTTTTTTCTGTGCCTCGCTCCTTGAGCCATCCGGCATTCAAGTGCATAACTAGTTTGTCGTCTGCGAACGATGCCGAGTAAGGAAAATAGACATAGTTATTACCAAATAAATTAGGCCCAGGGCTAATTGCGGGATGGCGTACAGTTCCGGCAGCAATTCCATACCCGTAGCTGTTGGTCTCCAATTTACGGAAAAGGGTTTTAACCTGAAAAATGTAATCATCCGCTGGCTCACGTCCTGCGGCATCGTAGTAAGCACGACCCTGACCTAGTGTGAGCTCGAAGTTTCCAGTCGGGTTGCATGCGGGTAGTGCCCAGACTTCAGAACTGGCGCGGTACACGCGTACCCAACTTTCAAGCTGGCAGCTACCCGCCGTGGTTAGCCGAGCATCGTCTGTCACAAATGGACGAGCGGCCCAGCTAGAGGCCGTGACAGCAAGCAGAAAAACAGTCGCAATAAAATTTTTTGTTCGCATAGCGAAATAGTGACTAAGAGTTATTGCCAGAGCGTGACAACTGGCTACGCATATCCTAAGCCAGTTAATTTTTTTATATCGAATATAAGCGGTGTAAACTTTTTACAGATCACTGACCAACTCAACTGGTCTTGTATGTATAGGCGTATAGAAGGGATCTTGAACGACAAGGCGAATACTCTGATTTTAATCAATCGTATTTTACTTGTAGCCCAGAGCAATCAACTTTTTGGAATTTAAGCACGAGATCTCGTCAACAATAGATGAGGTCTAGTATCCATACAGTAGACATATCGATTGGTATTTTTAGTTAACTGACCTGCTTATACTTAAAAAACTCAAAGCTATCTTAAGCTCAAGAGGGAACATGAAATCTGGAGTTGCCTAAATTGCTTTTCGGTACTGCTAGGATAACAGCGCAATCGGTATGACCCGAACAACGGCAAAGCACCTGGCCCAGGTGTTGGGCGAAAATGAGATGCATATGTGTAGTCTGCAAGTGGAAATTCAAAAGCGATGTCGAGAATCTATTCAAAAATCTGTTGCAGCATCGCGCACAGAAGGAGCGATTGATAAGCTGATCCTGAAAGAGTTCGACCAGCCTTGCTTAGATTAGTCTCCAATAGTCAAACCAGAAATAATGAAGCAAATCAGTCAGTAAGCACACGACAATTAATAAATTTTTCTTGTGAGGCGCACACAAACAAAAAGCCCCACCTTGTGAGTGGGGCTTTTTGTTTGATGTTGGTAGGTCGTGCAAGATTCGAACTTGCGACCAACGGATTAAAAGTCCGCTGCTCTACCAGCTGAGCTAACGACCCAAAAGAAAGAAATTATACGCAATAGCTCAAAGTTTTGTCAAATGCAACAATTGTGTGTGACAGTATTTTTAGATTTAGTGCGTTTATCAAGT